>ERZ827104.111-NODE-111-length-96971-cov-6.712896_pt1 | contig 96971 bp, 78 predicted proteins | sample MGYA00519781_ERZ827104 | MGnify/ENA primary metagenome ERZ827104 (study PRJEB31778, sample SAMEA3449257) | human gut metagenome | biome: human gut; feature: human-associated habitat; material: faeces | place: United Kingdom | collected 2010/2012 ...
CGGCCGGAGATGGTGAACACGTCCTCGATGGGCATCAGGAACGGCTTGTCAGCAGCACGATCCGGGGTCTTGATCCAGGTGTCAACAGCGTCCATGAGCTCCCAGATGCACTTGTACTCGGGAGCCTTCGGGTCGGTGGACTCGGAGATCAGCGCGTTCAGAGCGGAGCCCTTGATGATCGGGGTGTCATCGCCCGGGAAGTCGTACTTGTCGAGCAGCTCACGAACTTCCATCTCGACGAGCTCGAGCAGCTCAGGATCGTCGACCTGGTCGACCTTGTTCAGGAACACCAGAACGTACGGAACGTTAACCTGACGGGCAAGCAGCAGGTGCTCACGGGTCTGAGCCATCGGGCCGTCGGAAGCGGCGATAACGAGGATCGCGCCGTCCATCTGCGCAGCGCCGGTGATCATGTTCTTGATATAGTCAGCGTGACCCGGGCAGTCAACGTGCGCATAGTGGCGGCCCTTGATCTCGGTGCCGTCAAGGCCGATGCGGTCGTCGGTCTGGTACTCGACGTGAGCGGTGTTGATCGTGATACCACGAGCCTTCTCTTCCGGAGCCTTATCGATCTGGTCGTAGGCAGCGAACTCAGCGCTGTTCGGGTCAGCCAGGGACAGGACCTTGGTGATCGCAGCGGTCAGGGTGGTCTTGCCGTGGTCGATATGGCCGATGGTGCCGATATTGACATGGGGCTTGGTTCTATTGTACATCTGCTTTGCCATTAGAATATCCTCCTAATTCTAAAATAATGTCGTGACTTACTTTCTTATAAGGCACATTGTGCCGGTTGCGCAGGTCAGTTGCTGCCGTGGATGATCTTCTCCTGAAGAGACTTCGGCAGCTCAACGAAGTGGCTGGGCTCCATGCTGTACGTTGCGCGGCCCTGCGTTTTGCTGCGCAGGTCGGTCGCGTAACCGAACATGGATGCCAGCGGCACGTTTGCAGTGACGATCGCCGCACCGTTGCGGATGTCCGTGCCGGCGATCTGGCCGCGGCGGGCATTGATATCGCCCATAACGTCGCCCATATAGCTCTCCGGCGCCGTGACGACGACCTTCATGATGGGCTCGAGGAGCGTGGGGCCGGCCTTCTGGCAGGCCTCCTTGAATGCCATGCTGCCGCAGATCTTAAACGCCATCTCGGACGAGTCGACCTCGTGATACGAGCCGTCGAGCAGCGTGACTTTCACGTCCACGACCTCGTAGCCCGCAAGCACGCCGGCCTGCATCGCACCCTGGATGCCCTGATCCACACAGGGGATAAACTCTTTCGGGATCGCACCGCCGGTGATCTGGTTGATGAACTCGTAACCCTTGCCGGGCTCGTTGGGTTCCACCATGAGCTTGACGTGTGCAAACTGGCCTTTGCCGCCGGTCTGGCGCGCGTAGCGCGTGTCCACCGTAGCGGCCTTGGTGATGGTCTCCTTGTAAGAGACCTGAGGTCTGCCGACATTGGCCTCCACGCGGAACTCGCGCAGAAGGCGATCGACGATGATCTCCAGATGGAGCTCGCCCATGCCGGCGATGATGGTCTGACCCGTTTCCTCGTCCGTGTAGGCTTTGAAGGTGGGGTCTTCCTCGGCAAGCTTTGCCAGGGCGATATCCATCTTCTCCTGTCCGGCCTTGGTCTTGGGCTCGATTGCTACGCGGATGACCGGTTCCGGGAACTCCATCGACTCAAGCACGATCGGGTACTTTTCGTCGCAGAGCGTGTCGCCGGTCGTCGTATTCTTCAGGCCGACCGCCGCCGCGATATCGCCGGAATACACCTGCGTGATATCCTCGCGGTGGTTGGCATGCATCAAAAGGATGCGGCCCAGACGCTCGCGCTGGCCTTTGGTGGAGTTCAGGACGGATTTGCCGGCCTCGATCGTGCCCGAATAGACACGGAAGAACGCCAGACGGCCGACGTACGGGTCGGTCATGATCTTGAAGGCCAAAGCGGAGAACGGCGCGGAATCGTCCGCGGCGCGGTGCTCGACCTCATCCGTCTTGGGCACCGTGCCGGTGATCGGCGGGATGTCCAGCGGGGACGGCATATAGTCGACGATGGCGTCCAGCAGCTTCTGCACGCCCTTGTTCTTGTAGGACGTGCCGCACACGATCGGAACGAACTTGACCTGCGTCGTGGCCTTGCGAATGGTCGCCTTGATCTTTTCGGTGGGAACCTCCTCACCTTCCAGATACAGCTCCATGATCTCGTCGTCGAAATCGGCGACGGCCTCAATGAGCTGCGTGCGGTACTCTTCAGCCTCGGCGCGCATGTCCTCGGGGATCTCCTCGACGCGCATATCCTTGCCAAGATCGTCGTAGTAGACGTCCGCCTTCATGTCGATCAGGTCGATGATGCCGCGGAAGTCTGCCTCGGAACCGATCGGCAGTTGGATCGGAACAGCGTTGCAGCGCAGGCGCTCGTGCACCATGTCGACAACGTTGTAGAAGTTCGCGCCCATGATATCCATCTTGTTGATGTAGATCATGCGGGGAACATTGTAGTGGTCAGCCTGTCTCCAGACCGTCTCGGACTGCGGCTCCACGCCGCCCTTGGCACAAAGAACCGTTACGCAGCCGTCGAGCACGCGCAGGCTGCGCTCGACCTCAACGGTGAAGTCGACGTGACCCGGGGTGTCGATGATGTTGATGCGGTTGCCCTTCCAGAAGCAAGTGGTCGCAGCGCTCGTGATCGTGATGCCGCGCTCCTGCTCCTGTGCCATCCAGTCCATGGTGGCAGTGCCTTCATGGGTCTCACCGAGCTTGTGGTTGACGCCCGTGTAGAACAAAATGCGTTCCGTCGTGGTCGTCTTACCGGCGTCGATGTGCGCCATGATGCCAATGTTTCTTGTGTTTTCAAGGGAATATTGTCTGGGCATAATTGATAGCTCCTAGTCGGAAGATTACCAGCGGAAGTGTGCGAACGCCTTGTTGGACTCGGCCATCTTGTGCGTGTCTTCGCGCTTCTTCACAGCAGCGCCGGTGTTGTTGCAGGCATCCATGATCTCGCCTGCGAGGCGCTCCTTCATGGTCTTTTCGCTGCGCTTGCGGGCATAGCCGGTCAGCCAGCGCAGGCCGAGCGTCTGGCGTCTTTCAGGACGCACTTCCATAGGAACCTGGTAGGTCGCACCGCCAACGCGGCGGGCCTTGACTTCGAGGCTCGGCATGATGTTGTTCATGGCTTCGGTAAACGCATCGAGCGGTTCCTTGCCGGTCTTTTCCTTGATGATGTCAAAAGCATCGTACACGACCTTCTGAGCAACACCCTTTTTGCCGTCGAGCATCACGCTGTTGATGAGCTTCGTCACCAGAACGCTGTTGTACATCGGATCCGGCAAAATTTCTCTTTTGGGAACGTTACCTCTTCTGGGCACTATACTTCCCTCCTTCATTAAAAAATGACTTCACAGGTACTCGAAGATGCGGTGCATCTCCGTCTGCGCCCCGGGGTTAACGAATACATATATATCTGTTAACAACAGGGCAAAATTTGCTGTTGGAACTTACTTCTTTCCTGCCTTCGGCCGCTTGGCACCGTACTTGGAACGGGCCTGCATACGTCCGGAAACGCCCTGCGTATCGAGCGTGCCGCGGATGATGTGGTAACGAACGCCAGGAAGATCCTTGACACGGCCGCCGCGGATCATAACGACGCTATGCTCCTGCAGGTTGTGACCGATGCCCGGAATGTAGGCGGTTACCTCGTAGCCGTTGGTCAGACGCACACGGGCGATCTTACGAAGCGCGGAGTTCGGCTTCTTGGGGGTAGAGGTACGCACGGCAGTGCAGACGCCTCTCTTCTGAGGTGCGCTCAGATTGGTCTCGCGGTTCTTCAGGGTGTTGAGACCCTTCTGCATGGCGGGAGACGTGGACTTGTAGGTGACTTTCTCTCTGCCCTTTCTCACCAACTGGTTAAAAGTAGGCATGGTTTTCCTCCTTTCCTCGGAAATGTGTTTTATTTATACGATGCCAGAAATCCGCATCGGATAAACCGTGATTCTGCCGGAAATTTTTCAGGAAATCCCGGCCATTTTTGTGCTTTTTACACAGGCATGACAAACCGGTGGGCGCACGCCCACGCAAAATAGGATTTTAGCATATTGCACAAGATTCGTCAAGCATTTTTATTCAAGTCGGAAGCGGAAAATTTCACCGGGATATGCTGGCATACCCCGGTGAAACGGTTGGTTTTCAAACGCTTAGAGCGCGTTGGAGATGTTGGCGAGATCGGACAGATCCACGCCGTCGTCCTCGGGCTCGGCGGGAGCCTGCGGCTCCTCGTTCGTCTCGAAGTTGCGGTAGCAGGCAAGGCCGCTGCCGGCGGGGATGAGCTTGCCGATGATGACATTCTCCTTCAGACCGACGAGGTGGTCGATCTTGCCCTTGATGGCGGCATCGGTCAGCACCTTGGTCGTCTCCTGGAAGGACGCGGCCGACAGGAAGCTCTCCGTGGCGAGCGACGCCTTCGTGATGCCCATGAGGACATGCTCGGCCGTTGCGGGAACAAGGTCGGTCTCACCGGCGGCAATGCGATCGGCGATCTCGCGGTTGGCGGCACGGAACTCATGCAGATCCACGATCGCGCCGGACAGCAGGTTCGTGCTGCCGGAGTCGTCGACACGCACCTTGCGCATCATCTGGCGGACGATGATCTCGATGTGCTTATCGTTGATGTCAACGCCCTGCTGACGGTAGACCTTCTGGACTTCCTGAATGATATACTGCTGGCAGGCATCGACGCCGCAGATGCGCAGCACGTCATGCGGGCTGTAAGCGCCGCTCGAGAGCGGCTGCCCCTTCGTGACCGTGTCGCCGTTGGCAACGAGGATACCGGAGGAGTACGGCAGGTTGTAGGTGACGGTCTCGCCGTCGACGGGATTCGTGACCGTGACCGCGTAGATGGACGCCTTTTTCGTCTCCTCGATGCTGACGATGCCGGGGATCTCGGCGAGAGTAGCCATCTTCTTCGGCTTGCGCGCCTCGAACAGCTCCTCGACACGCGGAAGACCCTGCGTGATATCGTCGCCGGCGACGCCGCCGGTGTGGAACGTACGCATGGTGAGCTGCGTGCCCGGCTCGCCGATGGACTGGGCGGCGATGACGCCGACCGCCTCGCCGGCGTTGACCGGCTGGCCGATGGCCAGGTTGATGCCGTAGCACTTGGCGCAGACGCCGCTGCGCGCCTCACAGGTCATGACGCTGCGGATCTTGACTTCCTCGATGCCGTGCTCTTCGAGCACCTTGGCATCGTCGGGCATGAGCATGTGGTCAACATCGAACAGCACCTCGCCGGTCTTGGGCGACACGACGGGCTCCGCCGGATAGCGGCCGTGGATGCTCTCGCCGAGGCTCTGCACTTCCTGTCCCTTATCAAACACGGCGCGCGCCATAATACCCTCGGTCGTGCCGCAGTCCTCCTCACGGATGATGACATCCTGCGAGACATCGACCAGACGGCGGGTCAGGTAACCGGAGTCGGCGGTACGCAGTGCGGTATCGGCCAGACCCTTGCGGGCGCCTCGGGACGAGATGAAGTACTCGAGGACGGACAGACCTTCGCGGTAGTTTGCCTTGATGGGGATCTCGATGGTCTTACCGGCGGTGTTGGCGATCAGGCCGCGCATACCGGCAAGCTGACGGATCTGCGCCATGGAACCACGGGCGCCGGAATCCGCCATCATATAGATGGGGTTGAATTCGTCGAGGCTGTTCTGCAGCGCCGCCGTGACGTCCTTCGTGGTCTTCTCCCACTCGGACACGGCCAGACGATAGCGCTCGTCCTCGGTGATGAAGCCGCGCTTGTACTTTTTCTCGATCGCAATGACCTTCTTCTCCGTGGCGGCGATGAGGGTCTTCTTCTCCTCCGGGACGGTCATGTCCGCGATGGAGATCGTGATGGCGCCGATCGTGGAGTACTTGTAGCCGAGCGCCTTGACGTTATCGAGCACCTCGGTCGCCACGGTGAAGCCGTGCTTCTCGATGCAGCGGTCAATGATCTTGCCGAGCTGCTTCTTGCCGACCTTGAAGCTGACCTCGAGGTCAAACATGTGCTCGGGATCCGTGCGGTCGACATAGCCGAGATCCTGCGGGATGGGTTCATTGTAGATGATGCGGCCGACGGTCGTCTCGATCGTGCGGTGCAGCGTCTCACCGTTGACCTCGCGCGAGACACGCACGAGGATCGGCGCGTGCAGGCCAACATCACCGTAGTTATAGGCCATGATGGCCTCGTTCGGGTCGCGGTAGACCTTGAGCGGCTTGTAGCTCGGCACCTTGGCGCCGTCGGCCTCGGCCTTCTTGTGGGCGGCGACAAAGTCGTCCGCGTCCACGATCTCGTTGACCGGCAGATCGGTATCGCCGGCGTCGGTCACGAACACCTGCTCGGCGCCCTTCTCAGCCTTGCCGAGACGGACGTAGGTGAGGTAGTACGCGCCGAGGATCATATCCTGCGTCGGCACGGTGACGGGGTGGCCGTCCTGCGGGCGGAGGAGGTTGTTGGCCGAGAGCATGAGAATGCGCGCCTCTGCCTGCGCCTCCGCGGACAGCGGGACGTGGATGGCCATCTGGTCGCCGTCGAAGTCGGCGTTGAACGCGGTGCAGCACAGGGGGTGCAGCTTGAGCGCGCGGCCTTCGACGAGCACGGGCTCGAACGCCTGGATGCCCAGACGGTGGAGCGTCGGTGCGCGGTTGAGCATGACCGGGTGATCCTTGATGACGACCTCGAGCGCGTCCCAGACTTCGGTGCGCTGCTTGTCGACCATCTTCTTGGCGGACTTGATGTTGTTGGCAATGCCGTCCTCGACGAGCTTTTTCATCACGAACGGACGGAAGAGCTCAATGGCCATTTCCTTCGGCACGCCGCACTGATAGAGCTTCAGATCCGGGCCGACGACGATAACGCTTCGGCCGGAGTAGTCGACACGCTTGCCGAGCAGGTTCTGACGGAAACGACCCTGCTTGCCCTTGAGCATATCGGACAGGGACTTGAGCGCGCGGGAGTTGGCGCCGGTGACGGCGCGGCCGCGGCGGCCGTTGTCGATCAGCGCGTCAACGGCTTCCTGCAGCATGCGCTTCTCGTTGCGGACGATGATGTCCGGCGCATTGAGCTGCATGAGGCGCTTGAGACGGTTGTTGCGGTTGATAACGCGGCGGTAAAGGTCATTGAGGTCGGACGTGGCAAAGCGGCCGCCGTCGAGCTGCACCATGGGGCGGATCTCGGGCGGGATGACCGGCAGAACGTCAATGATCATCCACTCCGGGCGGTTGCCGCTGCGGTGGAACGCCTCAACGACTTCGAGACGCTTGACGATCTTGGCCTTCTTCTGGCCGCTGGCCTCCTCGAGTTCGGCACGGAGCTGCTCGGAGAGCTTGGCGCAGTCGATCTGCTGCAGGAGCTTCTTGATGGCTTCGGCGCCCATGCCGGCCTCAAAATCGTCCTCGTACTTCTCGCGCATGTCGCGGTACTCTTTTTCGGACAGGATCTGGCAGCGCTGCAGCGGCGTCATGCCGGGGTCGGTGACGATATACGCGCCGAAATACAGCACCTTTTCCAGCACGCGCGGGGTCAGATCGAGGATCAGACCCATGCGCGACGGGATGCCCTTAAAATACCAGATGTGGCTCACGGGCGCAGCCAGCTCAATGTGACCCATGCGCTCGCGGCGCACCTTTGCACGCGTGACTTCCACGCCGCAGCGGTCGCAGATCTTGCCCTTGTAGCGGATCTTCTTGTACTTGCCGCAGTGGCACTCCCAGTCCTTCGTGGGTCCGAAAATGCGCTCGCAGAACAGGCCGTCACGCTCGGGCTTGAGCGTGCGGTAGTTGATGGTCTCCGGCTTTTTCACTTCGCCGTGAGACCAGGAAAGGATCATTTCAGGGGAGGCAATGCCGATCTGAATTGCATCAAACGGGGTGTAGCTCATGTTTTATTCCTCCTCCTTATCAGAATCGTCCGTGTACCCATCGTCGCTGTCGTCACTGTCGACCGCGCCGAGACTGTCGTCTTCATCCACCGGGACGTCTTCGATCGTGAAGCCGCTTCCGGTGATCTCATCATCGTCGGACTTGTAGGACATCTCATCGCGCATACCCGGGATATAATCGTCCTCGTCATCCTTGAGCTCGATCTCATCGCCGTTCTCGTCGAGGATGCGCACATCCAGGCACAGGGACTGCAGCTCCTTGATGAGCACCTTGAACGACTCCGGAACACCCGGCTGCGGGATATTCTCGCCCTTGACGATGGCTTCATACGTGCGCACACGGCCGGTCACGTCGTCGGACTTCACCGTCAGGATCTCCTGCAGGGTGTAAGCCGCGCCGTAGGCCTCGAGCGCCCAAACTTCCATTTCGCCGAAGCGCTGGCCGCCGAACTGCGCCTTGCCGCCGAGCGGCTGCTGCGTGACGAGGCTGTACGGGCCGGTACTGCGGGCATGGATCTTATCATCGACGAGGTGGTGGAGCTTGAGGAAGTAGACCCAGCCGACCGTGACGTCGTTATCAAACTTCTGGCCGGTGCGGCCGTCATAGAGCACGCTCTTGCCGTCCTCGCGCAGGCCGGCCTTGTTGAGCGTCTCACGGATGGTGGCCTCGTTCGCACCGTTGAACACGGGCGTTGCGACCTTCCAGCCGAGCGCCTGCGCGGCGTAGCCCAGGTGCACCTCGAGCATCTGGCCGATGTTCATACGGGAAGGCACGCCCAGCGGGTTGAGGACGATATCGAGCGGCGTGCCGTCCGGCAGGTACGGCATATCCTCGCGCGGGAGGATACGGGACACGACGCCCTTGTTGCCGTGGCGGCCGGCCATCTTGTCGCCGACGGAGATCTTACGCTTCTGCGCGATGTAGACGCGCACGACCTCGTTGACGCCGGGGGACATCTCATCACCGTTCTCGCGGGTGAAGCGCTTGACATCGACGATGATGCCGGCCTCGCCGTGCGGGACCTTGAGCGACGTGTCGCGGACTTCACGCGCCTTTTCGCCGAAGATGGCGCGCAGCAGGCGCTCCTCGGCGGTCAGGTCGGTCTCGCCCTTCGGGGTGACCTTGCCGACCAGAATGTCACCGCTGCGCACCTCCGCGCCGACGCAGATGATGCCGCGGTCGTCGAGATACTTGAGCGCATCGTCGCCGACGCCGGGGATATCACGGGTGATCTCCTCGGGGCCGAGCTTCGTGTCGCGCGCATCGCACTCGAACTCTTCGATATGAATGGAGGTGTAAACGTCCTCCATGACGAGGCGCTCGTTGATGAGCACAGCGTCCTCGTAGTTGTAGCCTTCCCAGGTCATGAAGCCGACCAGCAGGTTCTTGCCGAGCGCGATCTCACCCTGCGAGGTGGCCGGACCGTCGGCAATGACGTCGCCCTTGCTCAGGCGGTCGCCGACGGCGACGATCGGGCGCTGGTTGATGCAGGTGCCCTGGTTGGAGCGGGCAAACTTGATGAGCTTGTAGTCCTTGATCTCGCCGCTGTCGTAGCGCACCTTGACGCTGTCGGCCGAGACGGCCATGACCAGGCCGTCGTCCTCGGCGAGGATGACCACGCCGGAGTCCACGCACAGCTTGTGCTCGATGCCGGTGGCGACGATCGGCGCCTCCGTGACCATCAGCGGCACGGCCTGACGCTGCATGTTCGCGCCCATGAGGGCACGGTTCGCGTCGTCGTTTTCCAGGAACGGGATCATGGCCGTTGCGATAGAGACCATCATGCGCGGGGAAATGTCGATGTAGTCGACGCGGTCGCGGTCGACCTCGACGATCTCGTCGCGGTGGCGGCAGGTGATACGCTCGTTGATGAGGCAGCCGTTTTCGTCGACCGGCTCACTCGCCTGGGCGACGATGTAGCGGTCTTCGACATCCGCCGTCATGTACTCAACGTCGTCGGTCACGCGGCAAGTACCCTTCTCCACGCGGCGGAACGGCGTCACGAGGAAGCCGTACTCGTTCACGCGTGCATAAGACGCAAGGTAGCTGATCAGGCCGATGTTCGGGCCTTCCGGCGTCTCGATCGGGCACATGCGGCCGTAGTGGCTGTAATGCACGTCACGGACATCGAAGCTCGCGCGCTCACGCGACAGGCCGCCGGGGCCGAGGGCGGAGATACGGCGCTTGTGCGTCAGCTCTGCCAGCGGGTTGGTCTGATCCATGAACTGCGACAGCGGGCTGCTGCCGAAGAATTCCTTGATGGAAGCCGTTACGGGACGGATATTGATGAGCGACTGCGGCGTCACGACGTCGAGATCCTGCAGGGTCATGCGCTCGCGGATCACGCGCTCCATGCGGCTGAAGCCGATGCGGAACTGGTTTTGCAGCAGCTCGCCCACGCTGCGCACGCGGCGGTTGCCGAGGTGGTCGATATCATCCGGCTCGCCGATGCCGTGTGCCAGGCAGCACAGGTAGTTGATGGACGCGAACATATCGTCCGCGATGATATGCTTCGGAATGAGCAGGTCAAGATTCTCCTCGATCGCTTCCTTGAGCGCGTCGCCCTCGTACTGCTCCATGAGCTGGCGCAGGATCACGCCGCGCACAAGCTCCTTGACGCCGAGCTCGGCGGGGTCGAAGTCGACATAGTGCTTCATGTCGACCATGCCGTTGCCGAACACGCGGACGGACTTGCCGTCCACGTCCAGATAGACGTCATTGACGCCGGCCTCGGCGATCTCCTCGGCGCGCTCGCGCGTGAGCACCTCGCCCGCCTCGGCGATGATCTCACCGGTCATCGGATCGGCGACCGGAGCCGCCAGCGCAAAGCCGGCGATACGGCCGCGCAGGCCGAGCTTCTTATTGAACTTATAGCGGCCGACGTTCGAAATGTCGTAACGGCGGCGGTCATAGAATAGACCCTCGAGCAGCGTCTCGGAGCTCTCGACCGTCGGGGGATCGCCCGGGCGGAGCTTGCGGTAGATCTCGACGAGCGCCTCCTCGCGGGAGTTGCAGGTGTCCTTGTCGAGCGTGGCGACGATGCGCGCGTCGTTGTCGAACACTTCCTTGATCTGCTCGTTCGTGACGACGCCGGTGGTCATATCCGGAATACAAGACAGCCAGGTGTTCGGATTGTCCGCCTTGTAGGCGCCCATGGCCTTGATGAACCAGGTCACGGGCAGCTTGCGGTTTTTATCGATGCGGCAGTTGAAGATGTCGTTGAGATCCGTCTCGTACTCGAGCCAGGCGCCGTGGTACGGGATGACGGTCGTGCCGTAGGTGGAGTTGTAGGCCTTGTCGGTCTTCTTATCATAGTACACGCCGGGGGAACGCACGATCTGCGAGACGATGACACGCTCCGCACCATTGATGACGAAGGTGCCGCTGGGCGTCATGATCGGGAAATCGCCCATGAAGATCTCCTGTTCCTTGATCTCCTCGGTCTCCTTGTTGCGCAGGCGGACGCTGACCTTCAGCGGAGCCGCATACGTGGCGTCGCGCGCTTTGCACTCCTCTTCGGTGTACTTTGGGTTCTCGTCCATGGAATAGTCCACGAAGCGCAGCTCGAGGTTGCCGGAGTAGTCGGTGATGACGTCCACATCCTTGAACACATCACGCAGCCCCTCCTCGAGGAACCACTTGTACGAATTCTTCTGGATCTCCAGAAGATTCGGCATGCTCTGGATCTCCTCGTGACGGGCAAAGCTCATTCGTTCGGTTTTTCCGTAGGTGACTGCCTTTGGCATGGCGAACACTCCTTCTTTTGAGATTGCGAACACCCGGTTGGGTTGTAAAATACTTTTTTGGCCTGTTGCATTTTTGCAGCGTATCCGGTAAAATGTGCTTGTAGGTTGCGGAAGTAGTCTCTCCCGCTCCCAAAGACACATAGCGTGATATTTTACCATTTTCGCGCTTGGCTTGTCAAGCACTATTTTATGAATTTTCGAACGGCAGGAGCGTATCTTCCTGCCATTTTTTGTGTCTTCGGAGGAATAGCCATGGATATCCAGATTTGTCTGCTGCTGGCCGCAGAGGGCGGCCTGGCGCTGGTGCTGCTGTGGGCCGCCGGCGTGTTCAAAAAGCCGGTGCACGTTCTGTGCGCAGTGGGGCTTATGGCGGCAGCGTTTGCGCTGCGCGCGCGGTGCATGCATTACCAGTCGGGTGATTATACGTACTTTCTGTCCATGTGGCTGGATTATTTCCGTGCGAACGGCGGACTTGCCGCGCTGCGGGATCCGATCGGCAATTATAATGTACCGTATCTGACGTTTCTGGCGCTCATCAGCGGCAGCTCTCTGTCGGATCTGCATCTGATCAAGCTGTTCAGCATTTTTTTCGACGTCGTGCTCGCATGGTCGGTCATGCAGATCGTGGGGCTGTTCCGGCACAACCCCGCGTGGAAACTCACAGCGTTCTTTCTCGTGCTCTTCTGGCCGACGGTCTTGCTCAACGGCGCATACTGGGGACAGTGTGACAGTGTTTACAGTGCATTCGCCGTGCTGAGCATCTATCTCGTGCTGGTGGGGCATCCCCTGCTCGGCGTTGTGAGCATCGGGGTCGCGTTCTCCTTTAAGCTGCAGGCCGTGTTCATCATGCCGGTGTTTCTGCTCTTCTGGCTCACTCGGCGCGTGAAGCTCTGGCACGCGGTTGCCTTCCCCGTCACGTATGTGGTCATGGTCTTGCCGGCTGTCATCGCCGGGCGCGGGCTGCTGGACGCGCTGATGATCCCGTTCCGGCAGACAAGCAGCATCGGCACCGGGCTCAATTACAATTCGCCGTCCATCTTTGCGCTCATCACGGATGTCAAGAACCCGGAGTTTGCCGCAAAGCTCGGCATCGCCGCGGCCGCGCTCGTGATCGTGCTGCTGGCCGTCTGGTTCTGGCTGCACCGGGACGATTGCTCTGACCGCGCGCTCGTGCTGGCTGCGGTGCTGCTCGCGGTTGCGATCCCGTTTTTGCTGCCGCACATGCACGACCGGTATTTCTTCCCCGCCGATGTGCTCACGCTCGCACTGGCGATTGCGTGGCCGCGGCTCGCCCTGCCGGCCGCCCTGTGCGAGTATGCCTCCATGGTCTGCTACTATGGCTATTTGCGTCAGCACTACCTGCTGCCATTGGCCAGCGGTGCGCTGGTGCTTATCGTCGCGCTCATCTTCCTGGCGGTGGCTCTGGCACGAGAAATGCAGCAAAAAACGCCGCTGCGCAAAAAATCGACCTGAGTCGAAAATTTGTGGTTGACAATTCGCGCTTTTCTGTTATAATAACTCATGCGTTTGAAAAGTGCATATGCGGGAGTGCTGGAATCGGTAGACAGGCAGGCTTGAGGTGCCTGTGTCCAACCATAGACGTGTGGGTTCAAGTCCCATCTCCCGCACCAAACGAAGAAGCCCCGGAATCCAACGGATTCCGGGGCTTCTTATTCATTTATTCATTAGATACCCGCGCTTTTTTGACATCGTAAGCTAGATACAGGCCAAGACTCTTCTTACTTTGTTGTAAAAATTTCGCAAACGTGATATTTTGCATACAAGACCGCGCAAATATGTTGTCACGCGCGGCCGGAGATATGCAAAGGGGGATATGCAAATGCGGAAACGCGGGATTGCTGCGGCGCTGGCCGCTGTGCTGCTCTCGCTTACTTTGTGCGGGTGCTGGCAGGACAAATGGTACAGCGAGGACGATTACAAGCGAAATTATGAGGACGGGTTTTGTGCTGGGGTGGATGCGGCGAACGAAGCGGACGCGGCCTATCTGATGAACGGCGCGGTGGCAGACATTGAGTACGCAACGGAGGTTCTGGACAGCTATCTGGCCGGTGAGGGTATTTACACGCGCGCCGAGGCGGAAGAGGCAGTGAATGCAGTGCGTGCCTATTATGACGAGGTACTGCAAGTGTACAGAGACATCGAAGACGGCCGCGTAGACGTGGATTGCCCGAATTGAGGAGGCTGCAAGATGAAAGTACCCGAGCCGCGGAACCTGAAGAGCAGAACATGGTTTTTGCAGATGCGCCTCGGCAGCGAGAGCGGGACCGTGTCGGCAGCGACACGGTCGGAGTGCATCAAATAGGCCTAAAAAATCCATGCGCGCGATTTAGCAGCAATTAAGACGTGCACTTACTTTTTATGATACAACATACGAACTATACAACATGCGGCTAGCATGTGCAAAAATGGAAGGGTGCAGCGATAGATAATCCGAATAGAACACCGGAAATAAGAAACAGGCGCGTATCGTGGAAAGCAGTATTTGCTTTGACGGCAACAGCTTGTGTGGTAATGGCTGCGCTACTGGTTCTGCAAACGATGCGCCTACAGCGAGAGCAGGAGCGAGCCGCCGTAGCTGAGGCCACGATTAACCGGGCGCAGGAACTGCTCGACCTTGCAGGCAACGATTTAGAGCACTATTGCGCAACGGTGCGGGAATACTATACGGAAAAGAATAACCCTATATTTACAGGAGTTGAGCCGCAGGACTACTCCGAGATTTTTGCCGCATATAGGGAATGGCATCCAATTCCTGATGCGTTGCCTGGAACCTAGCGCAAACCAAAACCGCCAAGGGGCTGTGTACCTTGGCGATTTGATTCTTTACATGATATTGTTACAGCCGCCGGCAGGTTCCCTGCCGGCGGCTGCTTTGTGAGAGAGGCGTAAATGATCGTGAGAGAGACGTAAATTATCCAACGATGAAGTAGACGACCATGAGCGCACACAGCAGGTACATGATCGGGTGGATCTCCTTGGCCTTGCCGCGCACGAGCTTGACGAGCACGTGCACGATGATGCCGGCGCCGAGGCCGTTGGTGATGTTGCCGGTGAAGGCCGTGAACATCATCATGACGCAGGGGCCGATGGCTTCGTCAAAGTCCGTGAAGTCGATCTCCGTGAAGCCCTTGAGCATGAGGAAGCCGACATAGATCAGCGCCGGGCCGGTCGCGGCATACGGAATGGCGACGAACAGCGGCGCGAGGAAGATGGTCAGCAGGAACATGATGCCGGTGACGAGCGCGGTCAGACCGGTGCGGCCGCCGGCTTCCACGCCGGAGGTGGACTCGACAAAGGTCGTGATGGTGGTGTTGCCGGTCAGCGCGCCGAGGCAGGTGCCGATGGCGTCGACGAGGAAGGGCCGCTCGATACCGGGCAGGTTGCCGTTTTCATCGAGCATGTTGGCGCGGTTGGCGACGGCCAGCACCGTGCCGAGCGTGGAGAAGAAATCGCCGAAGAAACACACGAACACGAGGATGAGCCCGCTCGCGGTGAACACGCCCTTGAAATCGAGGTTGAACATGACGTTGCCCAGCTCGCCGAAGTCCGGCACGGCGGCAACACCGTTGAGCGTCGTCACACCGAGCGGGATGCCGATGAGCGTGGTGGCAATGATGCTGATGAGGATGGCGCCCTTGACGTTCAGGGCGTTGAGCACAATGATGAGCAGCAGGCCGCCGATGGCCAGCAGCACGGCGGGATCGGTGAGGTTGCCGAGGGCGATGCCGTTTTCAAACGAGCCGATGCCGCAGTTTTTGAAGCCGAGGTAGGCAATGAAGAAGCCGATGGATGCGGAAATGGCGATCTTAATGTTCTTGGGAATGACGCGCACGATCAGGTCGCGCAGGCCAAAGACCGTCAGCAGCACGAACACGATACCGGAAATGAGCGTGATCGCCATGGCGGCGCCGAAGCTCAGCGCCTGGGACTGGATGAGCGCACCGAGAATGAAGTTCGAGCCCATGCCGGTCGAGAGCGCGAAGGGAAAGTTCGTGTAAAAGGCCATCAGCAGCGTGATGAGGCCGGACACGAGCGCGCAGGTAATCATGATGGCGGACTTGGTGATGACAACGCCGTTGACATCCGTGATGTACGCCTCGCCGCCGCAGATCGCGGCCGGCTGGACGGCCAGCACATACGCCATGGTCATGAAGGTGGTCAGGCCCGCGATGATCTCGGTTTTCTTATCCGTACCGCGCAGGCCGAGTTTGAAGAATTTCTCCATCAAAAGCTCCTTATCCTTTCTCTGTCTCTGGTTGATTTATGCTTCCGCATCCGCAAATACGGGTACGAACGTCTGATTGGCGCCGTTGACGAGGCCCATGTCCGTAATGACCACGCTCGGCAGCACCGGCAGCGCCATGACGGCGGTCGCCAGCAGGGTGAGCTGTCCGTCGCTGATGACATCGAGCGCGGACTGCACGGCCGCGATCTCGCCGGCGACCTCGGCGCAGGGCTTCTGGCTCATGAGGCCGGCAGCCGGGAGCGCAATGTGCGTCTCCTCTGCCCCATCGATCACGCAGACACCGCCGCCGCACGCGCGCAGGATCTCGGCGGCGCGGAAGGCGTCCTTCGGGTCGTGGTAGCTGACCGTGAAGTTGTGGCTGTCGTGCGAAACGGTAGACGCGAGCGCGCCGCTGCGCAGACCGAAGTCGCGGTAGACGGCGATCGTCTTGCCGCCGAGGCCGTAGCGGTTGGCGCAGCAGACGAACACGAGCGACGGATCGCCGCTGATATCGACCACGCCGTCACGCACCGGCAGCTCCACCGGCTCGACGTGGCGCAGGATGCGGTTGCCGTCCTCGGACACCATGACGTTGACGCGGATCGTGTCGCCGGTGTAGCCCTCCGGCACACGCAGCTCGAAGGACTCGGGGCCCGTGATCTGCGGCATATTCACGGTGTTCGGCAGGTCGTAGTCGGCCGTCTTGCAGTCGCCGCCGAGGTACTTGCCGTCCTCCGCGACGAGCACGCCCTCGGTGAACACGGCCTTCGGCCGGCTGCCGTCGAGCGCGTCGACGAGCTGAATGTCGGCGATGTAGCCCGGCGCGATCGCGCCGAGATCATCAAAGCCGTACTCGCGCGCGGCGTTGAACGTCGCCATCTTGACGACCTCGCGGCCGTCGAGGCCGGAGGCCACCGCCTTGCGCACGACATTGTTGATGTGGCCGACGGTGAGCAGATCCTTAGCGTGGACGTCGTCCGTGCAGACGGACACGAAATCACGCCACGGCTGATCCTTGCAGCCGTCAACGAGGAAGGAAAGATTATCAATGAGGGAGCTGGCGCGGAGGTTGATGTGCATGCCGGCGCGGAGCTTGGCGCGCACCTCGTCGGCGTTCACGCTCTCGTGGTCGGACACGGGGCCGCCGATGCGGTAGGCCGCGAGCTCGCGGCCGAAGCAGTACGGCGCGTGCCCCTGCAGGAACACGCCGCGGCGCAGGCCCTCGTCGATGATGGTGCGCATGCGCTCGCTGTCCTGAATGACGCCGACATAGTCCATGATCTCGGCGATGCCGATGACATCGTCCATGTCGAGGATCTCGCCGACCTCCTTGGCGAGGAACGTCGCGCCGGCGTTTTCCATGCCGGGCACGGCCGGCACGCACGACGGAGCGAGCACGTACTGGCGGAGCTTGGACTTCTTTGCGTTTTCAAGCATGAAGCGCACGCCGTCGAGACCCATGACGTTGCCGATCTCGTGGGGGTCGGTGCAGATCGTGGTCGTGCCCCACGGCAGGATGGCGCGGGCAAGATTTTCGGGGATCATCATCGTGCTCTCGATGTGCATGTGCGTGTCGATGTAGCCGGGGATCAGGTAACGGCCCTGGCCGTCGTAGTACGATTTGGACGGCAGGACGGTCTCCTGCCCTTCCTCACGCACCAAAACAACAAATCCGTCCAGTATGTCGACACTGGCCGGATAGATTTCTCCCGTAATGACATTGAAAAACTGCACGTTGCCGATCGTCAGATCGCACGGAATCTGACCCATGGCCGCCTGAATGAGGCGCGAGCGATCCTTCGTCTTGCGTGTACGCATCAAAATCCCTCCCTGAAATCATAAGCTGGATGGCATATCATAAAAAGCGCTTGCGCTTTCTACACAAATAAAAAAACGGCGGAGCGTCAGCAATCTGCGACCCTCCACCGAAACGGCAAAGCTCACACAGCGGTTTTTGCGCTGTGCGTGCTGCATTCCGGTAGTCGGGCAATTCAAGGGCCGCCCGGTAGAGACGCGGGGCCCATATGACTTCCCCGCCTATACCTGAAAGTGTCTGTGTTCACTTGTCGGAACACTTTGATTATAAATCCGATGCCGCCGAAAAGCAATTATTCAAGAATCTGAAATAATCCTGGCCTTTCGATTTTTCTCTATCCATTTCGCCGAAATTGCTCCCACAAAAATACAGATGTCCCCGGCGGGCGCATTCGCGTCTGCCGGGGACATGTTTCATTTTCGTTTCGCTCACGCGCCGCGCAGCATAGCCACCGCCGCGCGCGCGGCGGACGCCGCATCCGGGCAATAGACATCCGCGCCGATCTCATCGCTGTACCCCTGCGTGATGGGCGCGCCGCCGACGAAAATCTTCACCCGGTCACGGATGCCGCGGGCTTTCGCCAGCTCCACAACGTCGCGCATCACGGGCATGGTCGTTGTCAGCAGTGAAGCGCAGGCGATGATATCGCAGTGGTGCTCCACGGCCGCGTCCACAAACTGCTCGGCCGTGACGTCCACACCGAGATCCACGACCTCCAGGCCGCTGCCCTCCATCATGATCTTGACGAGGTTCTTGCCGATATCGTGCATGTCGCCGCGCACGGTGCCGAGGCAGACGCGGCCGATCGTCTCGCTGCTCTCCCCCGTCATGTACGGCTTGAGCAGCTCCGTCGCCGCCGCCATGCAGCGCGCCGCGATGAGCATCTCCGGCACGAAGGCGCGGTTGGCCGAGAAGTCCTCGCCGAGGATGGTCATGCCGCGCACGAGGCCGTCCGTGAGGATCTCCTGCGCGCCGTGTCCGGCTTCGAGCGCCTCGGAGCAGAACTGCAGCACGCGCTTTTGCTGCCCGCGCACGAGCGCGGACGCGATGCGCGAGAGCACATCCCACTGCGGCTGCTCGGCCTCGGCCGTCTGCTGCTGCGCCGCTGCCGCTGCGTGCACGCTCCGCCGCGGCACGGGCGGCAGGTGCGTCACCGGCACGTGCAGGCGCGCATTGTATTCATCGACCGCCTGATTGAGATAGGTATCCACGTGCGGATAGACCGTGCCCGCCAGGCCGTAGGTGATCGACGGGATGTAGTGCCCGCCGGGGCAGTTGCGCCGCAGCACATCACGCGCATAGGTGAGGATATCCTCCGGCGTCGCATCCTTGCGGTCGATCGCCGCGCCGAAACCGCCCATGAGCGTGAGCCGTCCGTTGAGATGCGCCTGCAGGGCGGGAATGTCGTTTTCCGGCAGGACGCCCTGCCAGACCTGGATGCCGATCTCGGCCATGTCGTCCACGATCGGAACAAGGTAAGAATCGGCATGGTGGATGGCAATGACGCCGCGCGAGCGGATGTAACCATAGAACCGGCGGTAAGGCTCCTTGAAAAACTCCCGCCACATCTCGGGCTTCATGAACAGGGCGTTTTTCGTACCCCAGTCATCGTGCGAAAAAATGACGTCCGGCTGCAGGTTGTCGATGAGCATGCGCACGTACGTCAGGCGGTACTCTGTGATGTACTCGATGAGCGCGTGCATCTCGTCCGGATGAGCGTAGAGGTTTGTGAGCGTGTCCTCAAAGCCCATAAGGAAGTGGCACTGCTCGAAAATGCCCGTGCCCATAAACCCTGCCAGCAGGTGATCCGGCCCGCAGGCGGCGCGCGCCTCGGCGCGGCAGGCGTCCCACCCCTCCGTGCAGGCGGCTTCCAGATCCGGCGCATGCACCGTCTCGCGCCAGCGCGTGATGTCCGGGCAGACGGCAAGCCCCTCGCGCGTGTCCGGCATCGGGCCGGGCGCGTCCTCGGGAAACAGGATCGTCGTGCCCCAGCGATCCACGCTCGTCGTGCCGCGCTTGCGGTTGCCGCGCAGGTAGGTATTGCATGGGTCGGTGAGGCACATGTGCAGCGCCTCATACTGGCGAAGCTGGCGCTCCGGCTGGCCGTCGGGCTTGAGCAGTTCAAGGAAGATCTCTTTCGGTGTGGACATGGTTTTCACTCCTTGCAGTACAAAACGCAGGATGTATACGTCATCGTGCGCGGACCGTAATTGTAGGCAAGCCCCGAGCGCGTGCAGACATCCCTCACGAGCAGGCCGTACGCCTCCATGGACGACAGGCGCTTGGTCGGGTAGCGGCACGGGCGGTCGGGATACGTGCAGCGGGCACAGAGCGTGCAGCTTCCGGCCGTGAGCGGCAGGCAGCCGGGACAGAGCCGGCGCATCTGGCGGGCAAAGTCGGCAAAGCAGCGCTTGTGCGCGGCACCGATGGCCTCGATGGATTCGTAATCGAAATCATCGCGCAGCGTCCCGGTCGTCTGCACAAGGAAGCCGGCGTCATAGCGCGCAATCTGCCGAGCCGCCGTCTCGATGCTGCCGCAGCCGGGCGGACAGGCCCAGTTGTGCCCGAAACGGCCGCAGCGGTCAGCCGCACACATATCGCGCACCGCCGCCATCGGCACCGCCGCCGCCATATTGAGCTGTGCCCAGTGGGAAAAGCCGTTGCCGGCCGCGAGCGTCTCGGGATCGTTCATATGCAAAGCCTCTTGACAAAGCAAACTTTCGCTGCTTAGAATGTGCTTATATCTTATAAGGGGGCAGCGGCCATGTCAAGCATCCAAATTGAACAAAACGGCCGCATCCGCACCCTGCCCCTGCCGCCCGGCGAGACGCTGCTGTCCATCCTGCGCCGCGCGGGCTATTCCATCCCCGCCGCCTGCGGCGGAAAGGGGCGCTGCGGCAAATGCCGCGTGCCGGTCAACGGCGTGCCCCGGCTCGCCTGTCGGGTCTATCCGGCGGACGGCGACACCGTCACGCTGCCGGAAACCGCCGGCGGCGCGATCCTCACCGGCACCGTACCGCTGCCGGTCTGCCGGCCGGGGCGCACGGGCTGCGCCGCCGCTGTTGATCTCGGCACGACGACCGTCGTCGTGCGGCTGTACGATCTGGCGACGGGCGCGGAGCTGGCGACCGAAAGCGGCTGGAACGCGCAGGCGCCCTACGGAGCCGATGTCATCAGCCGCATCCAGTACACGCTCGAACATCCGGACGGGCTGCGCGAGCTCTCGCAGCGCAGCCGCGGCCAGATCTTGACGCTGGTGGGCGCCGCGCTCGCGCGCTGCGGCCGCACGGCCGACGCGCTGCGCGAGATCACGATCGCCGGCAACACCGTCATGCAGCACCTCTTCGCCGGGTATTCGGTGCGCGGCATCGCCGCGGCGCCGTTCCGGCCGGAGACGCTCTTTGCAGCGCCCGGAGACGAAACGCTGCACGGTGTGCCCGTGCGCTTCGCCCCCTGCGTGGCGGGCTACGTCGGCGGGGACATCACGGCCGGTCTGCTGGCCGCCGGTCTGGCGGACATGCCCGGTACGAATCTGTTTCTCGACATCGGCACCAACGGCGAGATGGTGCTTGGCGGGCGCGGCGGCTTCGTCTGCTGCGCCGTGGCATCCGGCCCGGCCTTCGAGGGCGCGGGCATCACGTGCGGCATGCCGGGCGTGGACGGCGCGGTCAGCCGCGTGCGGTACGACCGCGGCTTTTTGTATGACGTGATCGGCGGCGAACCGAAGGGGCTGTGCGGCTCCGGCCTGCTTGACCTGACGGCAGTGCTGCTGCGTCTCGGCGCCATCGCCCCCGGTGGGCGGCTGCTGCCGCCGGAGGACGCACCAATGCCCCTGCGCCGCCACCTGACGCGCGACGATGACGGCAACGGCTGCTTTCACCTGACGCCGGAGGTGCTGCTCACGGCGGCGGACATCCGCAATCTGCAGTTGGCAAAGGCCGCCGTCGCGGCGGGCATCCGCGTGCTGCTGCAGCAGCGCACCATGGCGCCGGAGCAGATCGACGGCGTGTACCTCGCCGGCGGCTTCGGCAGCTATCTGGATCCCGACAGTGCCATGGCGATCGGGATGCTCCCGCGCGCATTTGTGGGCAAGCTGCACACGTGCGGCAACACGGCGCTCGCCGGTGCGGCCGCGCTCACGCTCGACCCGGCGCAGTGGACGCGCATCCGCGCCATTTCCCGGGAATGCCGGTACCTGGAGCTTTCCGGCCGCGCAGACTTTGCTGCGGCCTTTACCGAAGCTCTGTCTTTCCCCCAACCATAATGTTTTCACGGAGGTTACGACCATGGAGATCCGTTTTCCCCTCATTCTCGACGGTGCGACCGGCACCGAACTGCAAAAGCACGGCTACGCCGGTGACGTAAGCGCCGAGCAGTGGACGCTCGCGCACCCGGACGTCATCGTGGACATCCAGCGCGGCTACGTCGCCGCCGGCAGCCAGGTGCTCTATACGCCGACCTTCGGCGCCAACCGCCAGAAGCTCGAAGAGCGCGGCATCTTCAACCAGACGGCGGACTATAACCGCCGCCTCGCCGCCCTCTCGCGCGAAGCCGCGGGCGGCAAGGCATGGATCGCAGGCGATCTTGCGCCGACGGGGCTGTTTCTCGCCCCGCTTGGCGAGGCATCGTTCGAGGATCTGGTCGATATCTACACCGAACAGGCGGCGGGGCTGGAAGCCGCCGGCGTCGATCTGTATGTGATCGAGACTATGATGACGCTCTCGGACGCACGCGCTGCCGTGCTGGCGGTGCGCAGCGTGAGCGACAAGCCGATCTTCGTGTCCTTCACGTGTGACGAGAGCGGCCGGAGCCTCTCCGGCACGGACGTGACCGCTGCGCTGACCGTGCTGCAGGGCATGGGCATCAGCGCGTTTGGGCTCAACTGCTCGACCGGCCCGGAGCAGATGCTCGTGCAGCTCCGCCGCCTGCGCGAATACGCCCGCGTGCCGCTGATCGCAAAGCCCAACGCGGGCATGCCCATCACCGTCGGCGGCAAGACCATGTACGACTGCACGCCGGAGGAATTCACGGCGTTCGTGCAGCCGATGCTCGATGCCGGCGTGGCCGTGTTCGGCGGCTGCTGCGGTACGACGGCGGAGCACATCGCCGCGCTGCATGATGCGCTCGCGGATGCCAGATTCGTTCCGCCCACGCCGGAGCACACGGAGCTGCTTCCCGCCGCGACGGAGAAACTGCCCTGCTATCTGCCGACGGATGCCGGGCACGGCCCGGTGCTGACCGCCGGGCCGGATCTCGAGGACCGGCTGGCGGACGCGCTCGACGGCAGCGCCCCCATGGTCGCGCTGCGAATCGGCGCCTGGGAAGATATTGACGCGCTCACCGACATGCAGTACCTGCTGAGCAAGCCGCTGTGCCTCGTCTGCGACGACGCCGACCTGCTCGAAGCCGCGCTGCGCGTCTATCAGGGGCGCGCACTGTACGAGGGCACACTCCCGGAGACGGCGCTGCTGCCGCTGTGTGACCGGTACGGTCTGCTGATCTGAACAGTCGCGGCCAATGCGCCCGGCAGTTACATAAAGCGGACAGAATATCTTTGCGATTTTCTGTCACCAAAAGTGCGAAAAAACAGTAGTTTTTTGTTGACATGGCAGTTTTTCTGTGGAATAATAAAACCGTACTACGTAGGTAGATCCGGTGCTGTGGGGTACACCGCGTGGGACAACCGTTATGAGAGAATGACCATCCCTCATAAACAGGAACGGAGCAGATACATCCCCCCGTATCTGCTCCGTTTTTTTATTTTCAGATCATACTTCCAGCCGCTCGGCGGATCGCTTCCCGCCGACGGACAGCACCGTCAGCATGGCAAACACCGCGGCAAAACCCAGCGCGTCCCAGACCGTGAACGGCGTATTGAGCAGCGTCACGGCCAAAACGGCCGCCGTGACCGGCTCGGTAAAGCCGTAGAGCACGCTCTTTTCCGGGCCGATGAGCTTCACGCCCGTCATGTAGAGGTTAAACGCCAGCAGGTTGCCGAAGAGCACCACGAACAAAATGCCGCCGACGCCGCGCAGCGACGGCGTGTAGCCGAGCGTCCACGGGTGCATGGTCAGCTCAAAGAGCACCGCGCCCATCAAAAATGCCCACGATTGCAGCATGCTGACCGGATAATCCCGCAGTTCCGGGCGCGGATAGAGGCAGTTATACACCGTCACGCACACCGCGCATGCGACGCCCGCGACCAGCGCCACCGGCGACACGGCAAACGTAGTCAGGTCGCCGTGCGTGGTCAGCAGGATCACGCCGAGCAGCGCGAGCACGATGCTCACGAGCTCGTACACGCGCGGCTTTCTGTGCGCGGTCGCGCACGCGACCAGCAGCACCATCACCGGCGACAGATCCTGCATGATCGTACTGATGGCGGCATTGGAAAACTGGATGGTCAGAAAATACAGAAACTGGCTCAGGCTGATGCCGAAAATGCCATAGAGCACAAGCATCACCGCACTGCCGCGCTGCCGCCACGGGGCGAACAGCAGCCGCCGATCCTTGACCAGCCAATAAACAAATAAAATCAGGCCCGCCAGACCCAGACGGATCGGGATCAGCCACGTGGTCTGCATGGCCTCATGGGTAAACAGATACTGCCCCATCGTGCCGGAAATGCCCCAGCACACACCGCCGCCCGCCGCCATCAGCGCGCCCTTGAGCTGCCTGCTCATCGCAATCATCGACCTCTCTGCATCGGAATACGCGCTATTATAGCAGACGGTCTCGGCATCCGCAAGGCGCCGTTTGCACGATTTTCCCGCCCGCTGCGGCGCCCCGGCAAGACAAAACAGCAAAAGCGCCCGGAGCCGGATGCACAGCATCCGGCTCCGGGCACTTTTTATTCTGCATGAGCCTTCTTTCGGTTGTAGAGGAACATACCCACACCCGCGCCGCAGATGAGCACATATCCCAGCACGCTCAGCCAGTCCGGCACATCACCAAAGACAAAGTAGCCCAGCGCAGCGGCAAACAGCACCTGCGTATAGTCATACACCGAGATCTCCTTGGCCGGCGCGCAGACATACGCCTTCGTAATGCCGAGCTGACCGACGCACGCAAATGCCCCTGCCAGCAGCAGATACACAAGCTGCCGCGCGCTCATCGGCTCGTAATCCAGCAGCAGCAGCGGCAGGCATGCCAGGCAGGAAAACGCCGAGAAATAAAACACGATGCGGCTGCCGTTTTCGCCGCGCGCACCGAGATAGCGCACAAACGTATACGCAGCGCCCGCGCCCAGACCGCCGAGCACACCGGCCAGCGCCGGGAGCATCTGCGGGTTGTCAAAGCTCGGCTTGATGATGCACACGCTGCCGCCAAACGCGACGAGCACGCCGAGCACCTGCACAAAATTCGGCTTTTCGCGCAGCAGGTAGATTGAAAACAGGATGGCGAAAAACGGCGAGAGCTTGTTGAGCATGTTCGCATCCGGCAGGTTCAGCTTGCCGATGGCGTAGAAATTGCACAGCAGCCCCAATGTGCCGAACGCGCACCGGCCGAACAGCGCCGGGAGATTGCCCCGCTCCGGGCGAAACGACGTGCGGCTGCGCAGCATGATGATCAGGATGAAAATGAGCGCAACAAAGTTGCGGAAAAATGCCTTTTCAAACGGCGGCAGGTCACCGGCCAGCTTCACGAACATGGACATGAGCGAAAAGCCGAACGCCGCGATGAGCACATAGGCGATGCCCTGCGTTTTGGAACTGAGTTTTTGCATGACGGTTCTCTCGATTCTGTCGAAGTCAACCTATTATACTGCGCCCGGCCGCGCTGTCAAGCCGCACAGCGCACGAAAAAGGCGCCCGGCCGGACACCGGGCGCCTTTTCGAAAGGGGGATAAAAGGAAAATGAGAGATGAGAGGATTCAAAAGTCTCGGAGCTCGATCACTCGATCTCGAGGTGCTTGGACTCCGGCTTTTCCGGGGCTTTCTTGGGCATGGTCAGCGTCAGAACGCCGTTTTCATACGCAGCCTTGATGCCCTCGACGTCGATCTCGGACACGTTGAAGCTTCTGGAGTAGGAGCCGTAGTAACGCTCGCGGCGGATGTAATCGCCCTTGTCATTCTTCTCGTCCTTGCTGTCCTTGTGCTCGGCATGAATGGACAGGATGTCGTCATCAATGTCGATGTGGATATCTTCCTTGCGGAAGCCAGGCAGATCGGCCTCGAGCTTGTAGCCGTCCGCCGTCTCGGAAATATCGGTGCGGAACGGATTGACCTGCTGGTCGCCCCAGAAATTCTTCTCCATCTGTTCCAGCTCACGGAACGGATTGTAGCTGCTCATACGATAGCTTTTGCGGTCAAAAGGCATGATTTCGAACATTTTATATTCCTCCTAGAATTCTATACACGGTAATGATTTTATCGAGCGTTTGATTTATTTCTCTCGCTCTTTACGATATATAAACTACTATACAATTATGAATAAATAAAGTATATATCGTGAATAAAATGTAAACGTTAGCACTCAAGTAAAAGGAGTGCTAACGTTTTTCAATCCTTCCGGTAGATCAGGAGGGCAAATTCGGTTTCGGTCATCAACGTTTGCAGCGCGTGGAGCTTGGCCTGGTCGCGCGCGCCGGTCTTATAATAATACGGCGTCATGCAAAACAGCGCTGCAATGTCGGCGTTCGTGCGCAGAGTGATCGTGCTGCGCAGCATCCGCCGCTCCATGAGCGTGAAGCCGGGCAGCGCCGGGTCGGGAACCGTGTTTTCATACGGGCGGTCATATACCGCCTGCTTGAGCCCCCAGAGGTGCCGTTCGAGTGGGATGACGCGCAGCAGCGTGCCACCGGGACGCAGCACGCGCGCAAACTCGGCCGCGTCGTGCGGCGCAAAGACGTTGAGCAGCAGATCGCAGCTCGCGTCCGCGACCGGCAGGTGCGCGATGCTGGCAACGGCGAGCGTCAGCTCCGGCGCGCGGCGGTGCGCGCAGATGAGCGCATCGCGCGAGATGTCCACGCCGCAGACGGAGGGGCTTCTCCCCTGCGCCTGCAGGGTACGCAGAACATTGGCGGTATAGTACCCCTCGCCGCAGCCCGCATCGAGCACATCCGCGTCGCCGGAGGTATGCTCCGCCGCAGCGGCGGCGATGGCATCGCGCAGCGGCGCGTAGTAGCCCGCGTCCAGAAACGCGGTGCGTGCCGCCACCATGCGCTTATCGTCGCCGTGGCGCTTATCCTTGGATCGATTTGTGCGCAGCAGATTCACATAGCCCTGCCGCGCGATGTCATAGCAATGTCCCGCGCCGCAGCGCAGCGTTTTCTCCTCCCGGTGCAGCGTGCCGCCGCACACGGGACAGGTCAGTTCCAGCATCATGGCTCCTTTCGGCAGAAAACCGCGCAGCCAAGGCGGCTGCGCGGTACGGATGTCAACTTTACAGCACCTTGGCTAGAAAATCCTGCAGGCGCGCGCACTGTGGGTGCTCGAAGATGTCCTTCGGCGTGCCGGACTCGGCGATCTTGCCGTCTGCCATGAACAGCACGCGGTTGCCCACCTCGCGGGCAAAGCCCATCTCGTGCGTGACGACGACCATCGTCATGCCCTCGTGCGCCAGCTCCTTCATAACGTCGAGCACTTCGCCGACCATCTCGGGGTCGAGCGCGCTCGTGGGCTCGTCGAAGAGCATGACCTTCGGGTGCATGGCGAGCGAGCGCACGATGGCGATGCGCTGCTTCTGGCCGCCGGAGAGCGCGGACGGGTAGCTGTCGCCGCGGTCGGCCAGACCGACGCGGGCGAGGAGCTTGTCCGCCTCGGCATCCGCCTCGGCCTGTGACATGAGCTTCGTCTGCACGGGCGCAAGCGTGATGTTCCGGCGCACGGTCATATTCGGGAACAGGTTGAAGTGCTGAAACACCATGCCCATCTGACGGCGCATGGCGTCGATGTTCACCTTCGGGTCGGTGATCTCCGTGCCGTTGAAGGTGATCGTGCCGGCCGTCGGCTGCTCGAGCAGGTTCAGGCAGCGCAGAAACGTCGACTTGCCGGAGCCGGAGGGGCCGATGATGACCACGTTTTCGCCGGGGCTGACATGCTCGGAAATGTCGTCGAGCACCAGGTGGTCGCCGAACGATTTGGAAAGATGTTTAACGTCGATCACTTTGACGCAGCCTCCTTTCAAAGACACTCAGGAGCTTGGAAAACAGCATGACCAGCAGCAGGTACATCAGCGCGATGCCGAACAGCGGGAACAGGCCCTGATACGTCTTGGCGATGACTGCCTTGGCCGCATACGTCATCTCCTTACCGCCGATGACGGTGATGAGGGACGTATCCTTAAGCAGGGTGATAAACTCGTTGCCAAGTGCCGGTAGGATGTTCTTGACCGCCTGCGGAATGACGATAAAGCGCATGGTCGTGAAATAGTTCAGGCCCAGGCTGCGGCCGGCCTCCATCTGGCCGGGGTCGACGGACATGAGGCCGCTGCGGACGATCTCCGAGACGTAAGCGCCGGAGTTGATGCCGAGAGCCAGAATGCCGATCATGGTATAGTTGCGGCTGCTGGCAAAGATCACGAGGCTCATGATCAGCAGCTGCACCATCATCGGCGTGCCGCGGATGATGGTCGTATAGATCTTGCAGATGGCGTTGAACACGCCGAGGATCACATTTTTGTGCCCGGCGCGCTGCTGGTCGTGCGCCGTGCGGATGACGGCAACGACCACGCCAAGTACGACGCCCAGCAGCAGTGCCAGGACGGTCGCTTCCAGCGTGGTGAGCAGGCCGTTGAGATATAGCCTCCAGCGTCCGGCGGCTACAAAGCTCTGGTAAAAGCCGACAAAGGCATTGTCCCAGAAGCTGAGAGCCTGACCGGCCTGAAGCTGCGCCGTCAGGTCGGCGTAAAGCTGCGCCCAGTTACCCATGTAGGTTCATCTCTCTTTCTACGCGCAAAGGGCGGCAGTTGGCCGCCCTTTGCGTAGTTTGCATTTGAATGCGATTACTTCGCGGAAATATACTTGTCAATGATGGACTGGATGGTGCCGTCCGCCTTGAGCTCGGCCAGCGCCTTGTTCAGGGCTTCCTGCAGCGCGGTGTTGTCCTTGGCCAGACCGATGGCGTAATCCTCGTTGGCGTACTCGGTGTCCAGAATGGTCAGACCGGCGTTTGCCTTGACATACTCCTGAGCCGGCGCTCTGTCGATCACGACGCAGTCGACCTTACCGGCGAGCAGGTTCTGCACGGCGGTCGCGCCGTCATCAAAGGGAACCACGCTGTCCTCGCCGTAATCATCGATGCAATAGCTATAACCGGTGGTGCCGCGCTGGGTGCCGATCTGCTTGCCTTCGAGATCATCAATGCTCTTGATGTCGGAGCCTTCCTTCACGATGACGACCTGCACGCCGTTGGCGTAGCTGTCGGTGAAGCTCATGGAGTTCTGACGCTCGGGCGTGACCGTCACGCCGGCGGCGACGATGTCGCTCTTACCGGTCTGAACAGCGCTGAGTGCAGAGTCAAAGTCCATATCGTCGACGACCAGCTCCAGACCCAGCTTCTGCGCCAGGGCGTAAGCGATCTCGATGTCGATGCCTTCATAGCCGGTGCCTTCGTAGCCCTTGCCGTCGTCCGCAACGGACTCATACGGCGGGAACTGCGCGTTGGTGGACATGGTGAGCTTGCCGGCGGTCACCGTCTTGATATCGGAGCCCGTCTGCGTATCCTTCTGGCCACAGGCGCACAGAGACGCGACCATGAGGACTGCCAGAAGCAGTGCAACAAATTTCTTCATTTTATTAGCCTCTTCCTCAAACAAAATAGATTGGGGCGCACGCCCCGTTTGGTATGGTCGTATGATAGCACGCTGACGTACTGCTGTCAAGCGTTTTTGTGCATGAATATGCGCCATTTCCTCCGGAATATTCACATTTCGCGCGAATATACAGCCGTTTTATGAATAATCGAGGCCGGCATTTGCGCTTTTGCACAATTCTGTCAAAGCGGGTGTTTGAAAAATTGACAATTCTGTGCTATCCTTTTTGCATGCATTTTACATCAAAAACGGAGACGCATCATGGATAACCGTCACTATGTCTATCTACTTCAATGCGCAGACGGCTCACTCTATACGGGCATGACGCCGGACATCGCACGCCGCCTGCGGCAGCACGTCTGCCGACTGCCCGGCTGCGCAAAGTACACACGCAGCCACCCGGTCACGGCGCTGGCTCTGCTGCTAACGACCGACACGGCCACGACCGCGCGGCGGCTCGAAGCGCATATCAAGCATCTGACGCGGGCGCAGAAGGATGCGCTGATCGCCGATCCCACGTGCCTGTCCGCCCTCTGTCCCGCGCTGGCCGGGGCGGATATCCGGCCGGTGCCGGGCGCGCAGCTTTCCGACTTTCTCACCAAACAGAGCAAAACGGCAGACGCCTGATGGCGTCTGCCGTTGGTTTTTTCTGCGGTATCAGTGCAGGCCGCGCAGCTCCAGATAGCGGAGCACGAGCTTTGCCACGTCACTGATCTCCAGGCCGGCGGTGTTGACGCACAGGTCATAGGCCTGCGCATCGCCCCAGCGCTTGGAGGAGAAGAAGTTGTAGTACGCCGCGCGCTCTTTGTCCACCTGGCGGATACGCTTTTCGGCTTCCGCGGGCGTGGTGTTTGTGCGCGCGCTCTCGCGGCGGATGCGCGCGTCCAGCGGCGCATGCACAAACAGGTTCACAAGCGCAACGTTCTCCGCATCGCGCAGGACATAGTCCGCGCAACGGCCGACGATGACGCACGACTCGCGCGCGGCGATCGCGCGGATGACCTCCGACTGCGCCTGAAAGATCTGCACCGGGAACGGCTGCTCGTCGGCGACGACGCCGCCGCCCGTTACGAGCGAATACAGGAAGCTGCCCGGACGGTGCTCCTCATGCGTCTCGACAAAGCTCTTAGCAAAGCCGCTCGCTTTTGCCGTCTCGTTGATGAGCTCCGAATCATAGCACTTGACGCCCAGCGCCGCTGCCAGCTCGCTGCCGAGCTGCCGGCCGCCGCTGCCGTTTTCTCTGCCGATCGTAATCACAAGATTCGCCATTGTAAGATCTCCTCCCGTTTTCATTTCACCGTGACGACGGCGTTGGCCCGCCACTGGTCAAAGCGGTACAGAATGACCGCCGCCTGTGCGCGCGTGGCCGTGCCCTGCGGGCGCAGATAGTCACCGTCGTTCTCTTTCACGCCGCTGATGAACGTGTTCGCAACCGCCCAACCCATGCAGGTCTGTGCCCAGCTCGAAACATCTCCGCTGTCCGGGTAGGCGCTCAGGTCGGCGACCGCCATCGTGTTGTAATTCATATATTTCGCGTATGCGTAGAACATGGTCATCATCTGTTCACGTGTGATGTCGTTGCCCGGTGAAAACGTAGTCGCGCTCGTGCCGCCGACGACGCCGCAATTATACGCCCAGGTGACCGCGCTCGTATACCACTGATCCGCCGGCACATCCCGGAATGGCGTGTGCATGCCCGCAACACTCGGCGCACCGTTCATCTTATAGAGCACCATGACGACCATAGCGCGGCTCATCGAACCGTTCGGCGAGAAAGTTGTCGGCGAGGTGCCGGTCATGAGGCTGTTTTGCGATACATAAGCCACAAAGCCATAATACCATGCGTTGCTGCGCACATCGCGGTAAGGGTTCTTCCACGTTTCGACCGGTTCGGTCTTGGGAATATATTCGTAGCGCAGCCGGCCGCAGCGCTGGCAGGTATAGGTAATCACGCCGACTGTCTTGTTCGTCGCCTCCTGCCGCGCGGTCTCCGCCCAGGTGTGGCCGAGCGCAGGCACGTAACTACTCTCTTCAATATACGAATCGCCGCAGGCGCAGGTGTAGCGCGTGTAGCCCTGCTGCTCACAGGTCGGCTCGATGGGCGTGGGAATATAATTATGTACGTGATCCAGCTTCGGGATGACCTCTTCCTGCCGCTCACCGCAGACCTTGCAGATGCGGTGCTGGGCACCATCCTCCAGATCCGTGGCCTGCTTGTCCACGATCCAGTCGCCCCAATCGTGCCCCTTCGCCGGGAGGCGCACCAGATGCACGTCGCCGCACTGGCCGCAGACATAATACTCCGTGCCAGGCTGCGTGCAGTCCGGCTCCCGGCTGTTTTCCGGCTTGAGCTCGTAGTTGTGGCCGAGCGGCGGGAGGATCTCCGTATAGGTGTCGCCGCAGCGGGTGCAGTTATATTCTTTCAGGCCGGTCGTGGTACACGTCGGCTCCACGATCGTGCGGATGCTGCTGTCGCCGCTGTAGTCATGGCCGAGCGCAGGGGTACGGCTGCCCTCGACGATGTAGTGCTCGCCGCACGGCAGACCCACCTTGTTGATGCAGCGGTACTCGGTGTAGCCCTGCTCGGTGCAGGTCGGCTGGACGACGTGCTTTTTCATGGTGTGCTCGTGGTGGTCGCTCGGGATGGCATACTTCTCCACCTCACCGCAGCGCATGCACGTGCGGTGCTTGATACCGTCGGTGTAGCTGCCGGCCTCGAGATCGACCTCCCAGGCGCTCCACTCGTGGCCGAGCGCCGGGGTCTTCTTTTCATACCAGTAGTCGCACTGCGTGCACATGTAGCGCTGATAACCGTCCTGCGTGCAGGTGGCCTCGTGCCCGGAGGAGACCAGCTTGTGGCCGGTCATGGGCAGAACCACGCGGTCGACAGCGCCGCAGTCCTTGCACACGGAGACGATGGAGCCGTCCACCGTACAGGTGGGCTCGGTGCGGGTCGTCTCCCAGGTATGGTCGTTGAGATAGACGAAATTGATATGGAAGCCCGTGTCCGTGCGCGTGATCTGCGCATCGTAATGCTGCAGCGTCGTTGTCGTCAGGACATAGGTGATCTCGTTGCCGTAGTCATCATGGATGGGCAGGTTGTCAAAGACGGCCTGTCCGTCCGCGGGATCGGACGAATGGTGCGCCACGACCACGGCGTCATTGTTGCGGCTGAGCTCCATATATACGCTCGTCGGCCGGTCCTTGGTGTAGACCTCGTCGGGCGCGATCTGCTCATTCGTCCACTCGAACGTGACGGTGATGGTGCGCAGCTCGCTGGGCGCCGCCGTCTGATAGTTCAGCGTATGGTTCAGTTGCAGCTTGCCGTCCACCACATCGGGCAGGATGCGCGCGCCGTCCTTGATGATATACGCCACCGAAGCGTCGGACGCCGTGCGCGTCTGGATATAGTACGACTCGCCGTATGGCACCGTGCCGAAGCCGACGAAGCCGTAGGCGTCGGACACGGCCGTGCGCTCGATGTGTTCGCCGTTGCTGGACGTGCCGGTGAGTTCAAACGTCACACCGGCGGGGATCGGCGCACCGGTCTGCGCATCGACGGCATAGAACCACGCAACATCGGACGAGGCGCTCAGCGGCGTGGAGACGGCCGAGGGCTTCTCATCCTGCAGGTAGTCGAACGTGGAGTACATCGTCGGCGACCAGGTCTTGTTCTTGAAATTCGTGACGAGCTCGGACTTGTCATTATTCGACTTGCGGATCTCCAGCTCCTCGAGCATCGTCGTCAGGTAAGCCGTGCCGCCGCGTGTGACGGTGAAGGAAATGCTCGCCATCTGCTGCGGCGTCGCGGATGCGAACTGGCCGCCCTGCGAGGTCGTGAACGAATCGCGGAACTCAAAATCCCCTGCGCTGTCCTTCGTCGAGGGGGAGGACATATTCGGGAACTTGCAGCCGTCGGCATTGACTGTCAGGCACTGGCTGTCATACAGCACATGCCCCGTGATCTTGTTGATAGAGCCGCTCGTCAGCCGGAACCAGTAGGTATACGTAAAGGTATCGCCGACATGGAATGTCCGCGTCGCGCCGGAGCGCGTGTACACGACCAGCTCATCGCCGCCGGATGCGGCATCGTCCGCAAAAGCCTGCAGACCGCAGACGGAAACGAGCATGACCAGTGTCAGCAGCAGCGCCAGAAATCGTTTCATTGCATTACCTCCTCTTTCGGTTGCACCGAATCATACAGGGATACGATTTAATCATACCAAGGATTGCCGCATCTTGCAAACAAAAATTGCAAAAAGTTACGCACTTAAAACAGGCTCATCTGGCTGCTGTCCGGCATTTCACCGAGCGCGCCCATGGCGCGAAGCTGCTCCAGATGCGTCTGGCTGACCTTCGGGCAGGCGGCCGAGAGCTCCTCGACCGACACGAACTCGCGACCGCCCTCGCGGCAGGCCACGAGATTCCACGCCGCGCTCTCGCCGAGGCCAGAGATGGCCACGAACGGCGGCAGGAGCTTGCCGTCACGGATAAGGAACTTCGTCGCGTCGCTCTCATAGAGGCTCATGGGTGCAAACTCAAACCCGCGGAGGTTGAATTCGTACACCGCCTCCATCGTCACGAGCAGATCCTCTTCCTTGGCCGTGAGCGTGGGCTTGTTGCGCAGCTCGTTGATCTTGCGGCGCGTGTAGTCCAGGCCACGGGTCATCATGTCGGCATCGAAAGAATCCTTCTGGCTGCGGCGGTAAAAGTACGCGCTGTAAAACGCCAGCGGCTCATGCACCTTGAACCACGCGATGCGGAATGCCATCATGACGTAAGCCACCGCGTGCGCCTTCGGAAACAGATAGGCGATCTTGCTCAGGGACGTGATGTACCACTCCGGCACGCCGTGCTCCTGCATCGTCTCGACCCAGCCGTCCTGGAAACCGCCGCGCTTGACCTTGCCCTTGCGCACGCTCTCCATGATCTTGAACGAGAGCTTGGCGTCCATGCCGCGGCTGATGAGATAGAGCATGATATCGTCACGGCAGCCGACCGTCTGATTGACCGTTGCGGTGCCGGACATGATGAGGTCCTTCGCGTTGCCGAGCCACACGTCCGTGCCGTGCGAGAAGCCGGACAGACGCACGAGGATATCAAAGCCCTTGGGCTGCGTGTCCACGAGCATCTGGCGCGTGAAGCCGGTGCCAAACTCCGGAATGCCGATCGTGCCGGTCTTGCCGACGATCGGGTCATCGTCCGTCAGGCCGAGCGGCGCCGCGCTGCAGAAGATGCCCATCGTGTCCGGATCGTCGAGCGGGATCTCGCGCGCGTTGACGCCGGTCATGTCCTCGAGCATACGGATCATGGTCGGGTCATCGTGGCCGAGCTCGTCGAGCTTGAGGAGGTTTGCCTCCATGCAGTGGTATTCAAAATGGGTGGTGATGATGTCGCTGTTCGGATCATCGGCCGGGTGCTGCACGGGGCAGAAATCCGTGACGTCCTTGTCCTGCGGGATAACGACGAGGCCGCCGGGGTGCTGGCCGGTCGTGCGCTTGACGCCGACGCAGCCAAGTGCAAGGCGGTTCATCTCCGCCTTCGGCAGGGTCTTGCCGCGCTCTTCGAGGTACTTGAGGACGTAGCCGTAAGCCGTCTTTTCGGCCAGCGTGCCGATCGTACCGGCGCGGAACACGTGATCCGAGCCGAAGAGCTCTTCGGTGTATTTATGTGCCTTGGCCTGATATTCGCCCGAGAAGTTCAGGTCGATATCGGGCACCTTGTCGCCGCCGAAGCCCAGGAACGTCTCAAACGGGATGTCAAAGCCGTCCTTGCGCATCTTCGTGCCGCATTTCGGGCACAGCTTGTCCGGCATGTCCGCGCCGCAGCCGAAGCCCGCGCCGGAATCGAAGTCCGTATACTTGCACTGCGGACAGACATAGTGCGGCGGGAGCGAGTTGACCTCCGTGATGCCGGAGAAATAGGCAACGATCGACGAGCCGACGCTGCCGCGGCTGCCGACAAGGTAGCCGTGCTCGAGCGAATTGGCGACGAGCTTCTGCGCGCTCATGTAAATGACGTCGTACCCGCGGGAGAGAATATCGTGCAGCTCGGTCTCGACGCGGTCAGTGATAAGCTTCGGCGGATGCTCGCCGTAGATGGCCGTCATCTTGCCATAGACCAGATCCTTGAGCTGCTGGGCGGAATTTTCGATCTTCGGCGGGTAGAGATCCTTCGGCAGGAGCTCGAACACCTCGACGCTGTCGGCGATGGCGTTCGTATTCGTGACGACGACCTCCTGCGCCTTTTCGGCGCCGAGGTAGGAAAACTCGTCGAGCATCTCCTCCGTCGTGCGGTAATAGAGCGGCATGGCCTTGTCCGCATCGGAGAATTTCTTGGCCGCCAGCAGGATGCGGCGGAAGATCTCCTGCTCGGGATCGAGAAAATGCACATCGCACGTCGCCACGACGGGCTTGCCCAGCTCCTCGCCGAGCTGCACGATGCGGCGGTTGAGGTTGCGCAGGGATTCCTCGCTGCGCACGGTGCCGTTATCGAGCAGGAAATGGTTATTGGCCAGCGGCATGATCTCGAGATAATCATAAAACGACGCGATGCGTCGGAGCTCCGTGTCGCTCTTGCCGCGCAGCACGGCCTCGAACACCTCGCCCGCCTCGCACGCCGAGCCAATGATGAGCCCCTCGCGGTACTCCATGAGCAGACTCTTGGGAATGGTGGGATTGCGCTTGAAATATTTCAGATACGACCGGGAAATGATCTCATAGAGGTTTTTCAGACCGGTCTTGTTTTTCACCAGAATGGAGATGTGGTGCGTACGGCGTTTTTCCTTCAGGCCGCCGCGCACGAGCTCGTTGAAGTCGCCGATCGTTTTCGCACCCTGTGCCGCGAGCATGGGCAGGAACTTGTCCATGATGCGCGCCACGACCATGGCATCGTCGCACGCGCGGTGGTGGTTGAAGTCCGGCAGGCTCAGGCGGTTCGAGACCTGGTCGAGCTTATGGTGCTTGAGATCCGGCAGCAGATACTGCGCGAGCACCAGCGTGTCGAGATACACCGGCTCGAACGGGATGCCCGCCCGGCGGCAGGCCGCGCTCATGAAGCCGGTATCGAAATCGGCGTTGTGCGCGATGATCGGCCGGCCGCCGGCGAAGTCGAGAAACTGCCGCATGGCCTCCGCCTCATCGGGCGCGCCGGCCACGTCGGCGTCCCGGATGCCGGTCAGGCGCGTGATCTCGGCCGGGATGGGCATGTGCGGGTTGACAAACGTGTCAAACTCCGCCTTGATCTCTCCGCCGGAAAAGAGTACCGCGCCGATCTCCGTCATGCGGTTCGTGTCCAGATGCAGGCCGGTCGTCTCTATATCGAAGGCGACAAACTCTGCGTCGAGCGGCAGGTCGCTCTCACCGTGGACGGCGAGCGTGCCGTCGACATCATTGACGAGGTAGCCCTCCTCGCCGTAGATGATCTTCACGCCGTATTTCTTCGACGCCTTCCACATATCCGGGAACGCCTGCGCCACACCGTGATCCGTCACGGCGATGGCGGGGTGCCCCCAATACGCCGCGCGCGCCACGAGATCGGCGGGGTCGGAGATGGCATCGAGCGCCGAGTAGCGCGTATGCAGGTGCAGCTCCACGCGCTTTTGCGGTGCATTATCGGGGCGGATGACCTTCTCGCCCTGCACGATGTTGCGCGGCTCGATCACCATGTCCTCGTCGTATTTGCTGTAATTGATCTTGCCCTGCACACGCAGCCACATGCCTTCATGGATCAGGCCGATAATGCCCTGATCGTCGTCCGAGCGCAGAAAGCGCGACACACGCACGCTGCTCGTGCTGTCGGTCATGTCAAACGAGAGCACGGCCGAGCCATACTTTGCGATCTCGCGGCTGTTGACGGCAAACACCTCGCCCTCGAGCGTGACGTTGCCGCTCTCGAGCGTGAGCTCGTTCATGGGCGTGATGTCCGTGCGCTTCGGGATGGGCTTGCCCATGAGGACTTTGGCCTTGGCCTTCTTCTCCTCTTTTTTCTGCTCCGGGGCGGGGTATTCCGCCTGGATCTGTACGCCGCGCAGCCGGAACTGCGCCGCTATCATCTGCTCAATGTTCGTCCGCTCGACGGGCGCCGGCATGCGTGCAAACCATGTATGGAGCTGCATCGTCATCGTCTCGCGCACGATGAGCACATCGAGCACCTCGGCCCTGTCGAGGCCGCCGCAGGTGTCTTTCAGAGACACGCAGTCCGGGAACATATCGAGAAATGGGATCTTTTCGCTCATAGTTTCCTCACTTTTCGCTCAGGATCAGGTCCACCAGCGCATCGGCCAGCTTGTCCGCGGGGTATTTGCCGAGGATCTCGCCGCGGCGAAACAGCAGGCCGCAGTCCTTGCCGCCGGCGATGCCGTAGTCCGCCTCGTGCGCCTCGCCGGGGCCGTTGACGACGCAGCCCATCACGGCGACCGTGATGTCGCGCTCCAGCCCCTGAAGCCGCTGCTCGACCTCCTGCGCGAGCGCGATGAGGTCGATCTGCGTGCGGCCGCACGTCGGGCACGAGACAAAGCGCACGCCCTCACGGCGCAGCCCGGCCGCCTTCAAAATGGCGATGCCGGCGCGCACCTCCTCCGCGGGGTCGGCCGTGAGCGAGACGCGGATCGTGTCGCCGATACCCTCGGACAGCAGCGTGCCGATGCCGACGGCGGAGCGGATGATGCCGTTGTAGGCCGTGCCGGTCTCCGTGACACCGACGTGCAGCGGGTACGGGAACCGCTCGGCCGCGAGCCGGTAGGCCGCGATCGTCAGCGGCACGGTGGAGCTCTTCATCGACAGGGCAATGTCGTCAAAATCATACCGGTGCAGCAGGTCGATGTGCCCCTGCGCGCTCTCGACAAGCGCCTCTGGCGTCGGGTGGCCATACTTTTCAAGCAGACGCTTTTCCAGACTGCCGCCGTTGACGCCGATGCGGATGGGGATGCCGCGCTCCCGGCAGGCCTCGGCCACCTTGCGGACGTTGTCCGGCTCGCCGATGTTGCCGGGGTTGATGCGGATCTTGTGCACGCCCGCCTTCGCCGCCGCGAGCGCGAGCCGGTAGTCAAAATGAATGTCGGCCACGACCGGGATGGGCGAGGCATGCACGATCTCGGGCAGGGCGTCCGCCGCGGCCTGATCCGGCACGGCAAGGCGGATGATCTCACACCCGGCGTCGTGCAGGCGGGCGATCTGCTCGATGGTCGCGCGGACATCCGAGGTGTGCGTGTTGCACATGGACTGCACCGCGACCGGCGCGCCGCCGCCGATGGTGACGGAGCCGACATGGATCTGTTTTGTCTGGGTTCTGTTCATAAGCACTCCTGTCCTCTTGAGAGGTCCTGTAAACGCACGAAAGCCCGAGGCGGAAAAATCCGCCCCGGCTCAGGTGACAAGTTTGGAAATGTCATTATACATGACGTAGGCCATCAGTGCCAGCAGCAGCACCAGCCCCGCCGTGTGGATATAGCCCTCGTATTTGGGGTTGATCTTCCTGCGGCTGATCCGCTCGAGCACCCACGTGACGAGCAGGCAGAACACACGCCCGCCGTCGAGCGCCGGCAGCGGCAGCATGTTCATGACCGCAAGGTTCACGGCAATGAACGCCGAGAAATACAGAATATTCGAGAAGGCGGCCGCCTTCGTGGCCGACTCCTTGCCAACTTCGTTCATCATGCTCACGATGCCGACCGGGCCGGACAGATCCTTGACGCCGACGGCGCCCGCGAGCAGGTCGCTCAGCCCCATCCAGACCATGCGCACAAAGTCCATTGCGCTGTACCATGTTGTCTGGAGCTTTGCCCCGAACGTTGCGGGCTTCGCACCGAAGTACAGGCCGTACATCTTGCTGTCCTGCCCCGGATAGTCGCGCGGGACGAGATAGAAGTCCGCAAGCGTGACCTTTTCCCCGCCGCGCTTGACGACGATGTCATGCGTGTCACCGCCGCGGGCAAGATACTCGCTGACGTTCGTGGAAAAGTAGATGCGGTGCCCGTCGATGCTCCAGATCGTGTCGCCCTCCTGCAGCGCCGTCTCGCCCTGATAGGGGCAGCCGTCCATGAAGCCCGTGATCGTCGGCGTGGAAAAGCTCTTCGCCTGCGCGAACACGATCAGAAGCAGCAGCAGGCCGAACACAAAGTTCATGAACGCGCCGGCACTGAGGATCAAAAACCGCTTCCACGCCGGCTGGCTCGTGAAGGCGCGCGGATCGTCCATTGCCTCATCCTCGCCGGCCATGGCGCAAAACCCGCCGATCGGCAGGCAGCGGACGGCGTAGAGCGTCTCCCCCTTCTGCTTTTTCCAGATGGCAGGCCCCATACCGATGGCGAATTCCTCCACGCGCACGCCGCACGCCTTGGCCACGAGGAAGTGGCCGAGCTCATGCACGACGATGAGGACTCCGAAGACGAGAATTGCGATCAGAATATACATGCAGTGTCCTTTCAGAAACGGAAATACGACCGGACGAATGTGCGCGCCTCCTGATCGGCCGCACGGATCACATCCAGGTCGGGCGCAGCGACCGGCGCGATGGCCTCCACCGCCGCCGCCACGCTCTCATAAATGGAATGATACCCAATTTTGTGCTCCAGAAACAGGTGCACGGCGACTTCATTGGCCGCGTTCATGACCGTCGGCGCGGTGCCGCCGGTGCGCGCGCACCGCATGGCAAGCGCAAGGCACGGCAGCGCCTCGAGATCGGGCGCGTAAAAGTGCAGCCCGCCGGGATAGGCCGTGAAGTCCAGCCGGTCGCTACGGCTGGGCCTGCGCTCCGGATACGTCAGCGCATACTGGATCGGAAGCCCCATATCCGGCACGCCGAGCTGGGCAATGACCGTGCCGTCGAGCAGTTCGACCATCGAGTGCACGACACTCTCCGGATGGATGAGCACCTGAATATCGTCCGGCGTGACGCCGAACAGGTGCATGGCCTCAATGAATTCCAGCCCCTTGTTCATCATGGTCGCGGAGTCGACACTGATCTTCGCGCCCATGCTCCAGTTCGGGTGGCGGACGGCCATCTCGGGCGTGACGTCGCGCGTCTGCTCACGTGTCCAGCCGCGGAACGGCCCGCCGGAACCGGTGAGCAGGATCTTGTGCAGCTCGCCCTCCCGGCCGGTCAGGCACTGGAAGATGGCCGAGTGCTCGGAATCGACCGGCACGATCTCCGCGCCGCGGTCTCTGGCGCGGCGCATGACAATATCGCCCGCGCACACGAGCGTCTCCTTATTGGCCAGCGCGATGCGGCGACCCTTTTCAATGGCCGCAAGCGTCGGCCGCAGGCCGACCGCGCCGGACACCGCCGTGACAACCGCGTCCGTGCTGGAGAGCACCGCCGCCTCACACAGGGCATTTTCCCCGCTGCCGACGGCAATGTCCGTGTCGGCCAGCGCGACGCGCAGCGCCTTGGCCGCCGTCTCATCCGTCACGGCGATAAACGCCGGGTGCAGACGGCGCGCCTGCTCTTCCGCGAGCTGAACATTGCGGTTCGTAGTCAGCGCACGCACGTTCAGCCCCAGATGCTCCGCCACGGCAACGGTCTGACGGCCGATGCTGCCGGTGGAGCCGAGGATCGAAATCGAATGTACCATAGCCGCACTCCTTTACTTTGCCACGACCGCGATGGCCGGTGCCAGCAGCACGAGCAGCTCGAGCATGGGTGCCGTGAAGATCGTGCTGTCAAAACGATCGAGCATGCCGCCGTGGCCGGGCAGCAGATTGCTGTAATCCTTCACGCCGTGCTCACGCTTGATGGCGGAGAACGCCAGGTCGCCCGCCTGACCGGCGAGGCTGCCGAAAAAGCCGTAGATGGCGAGCAGGCCGATCTGCACACGGTAGCCGCACAGATGCAGCACAAGGCCGTAGAGCATGGCGGCCGCGATTGCGCAGACAAAGCCGCCGATGCAGCCCTCGACCGTCTTATGCGGGCTCAGCGCCGGGGCGAGCTTGGTCTTGCCCATGCTGCGGCCGACGAAAAACGCGCCGGAATCGCTCATCCATGTGATGACGAACGGGAGCAGCAGATACGGCGCCTTCGGGTCGTTCAGGCCGAGGCGCACGAGCGACGAGAGCATCCACGGGATGACGATGCCCGCCGTGAACACGAGCGCCAGATCCTGAAACGGGATGCGCTCCGGCTTGTGAAACGAGATCATCATCTCGACAAACATGGTCACGAACAGCACATATGCTGCGATCTTGAACACGAGCTCGGACTTTCCGAACGCCGCGCCGAGCACGATGGCTACGCCGCACACGCCGGCATACACCGCAAAGCGCGGCATGAACTTCGGCATCGTCGTATGCAGCAGCTCCCACGCGCAGAACGACGCCATGATCGCCACCACAATGCCCCAGCCCCAGATCGGGGTGAAGAAGATCACAGCCAGCAGCGCCGGGATGCCGATGGCTGCAACGATCAGTCTGTTTTTCATATTGGTTCCTCCCGTTTTCTTTCTCTCGGGTGCGGCGGTCATTTCACGCCGCCGAAGCGCCGGTCGCGCCGCTGAAACTCCGCCAGCGCCGCATCCATGTCGCGCTCGGTGAAATCCGGCCAGAGCACATCGGTGAAGTACAGCTCCGAATACGCGCCCTGCCAGGGCAGGAAGTTGCTCAGCCGCTGCTCCCCGCTCGTGCGGATGATGAGATCGGGATCCGGAATGCCGGCCGAATACAGGTAGCTGCCGAAGCTTTCTTCTGTCAGCTCCGGCGCGGTGCCAGCCTTGTACGCCTCCGCGTAGCGGCGCACGGCGTGCAGAATCTCGTCGCGGCCGCCGTAATTGATGCACAGATTCATCTGGCAGCCGTCGTAATGCGTGCTCTTCTCCTCGGCCGCGGCCATGAGGCGCTGCAGCTCCGGCGAGAGGCCGGAACGCTCGCCGAAAAAGCGCATCTTGAACTTGTCGCGCTCCATGATCGAGAGCGCTTCTTTCATGTACTTATCGAAGATGTTCATGATCGTGCGCACTTCCTCGGGCGGGCGGCGCCAGTTTTCCGTAGAAAAGGCGTAGACCGTAAGGTAGTCGATGCCGATGGCCTTGCAGTAATTGCCGATGCGGCGAAACGCCTCGGCGCCGTAGGCGTGGCCGGCCGTGCGCGGCAGGCCGCGCTTTTTGGCCCAGCGGCCGTTGCCGTCGAGAATGATCGCCACGTGGCGCGGCAGGCGCGAAAAGTCCACCTGCGGCGCTGCGTTTGTCTTGTCGTTTGCCATGATTCCTCCTGCGCCGCCCGCACCGGCAGCGCTCTTAAACAGGATATTCAAACGGGGGGATAAAAAATCCCCCCGTATCGCATTTGCGGGTCCGGGAACTCAGATCTCCATGAGCTCCTTCTCTTTTTCGTCGGCGATGCGCTCGACTTCCTTGATATAGTCGTCGGTCAGCTTCTGCAGATCCTTCTCGATGACCTTGAGATCGTCCTCGGTGATCTCGGACTTTTTCTTCTGCGCTTTGAACTTGTCCATCGCGTCGCGGCGGATGTTGCGCACGGCGACCTTGGCCTCCTCGCCATACTTCTTGACCTGCTTGACAAGGTCGCGGCGGCGCTCCTCGGTCAGCGCCGGGAAGATCAGGCGGATGGTGCGGCCGTCGTTCTGCGGGTTCAGGCCCAGGTCGGAGGCGAGGATCGCCTTCTCGATGCCCTTGAGCACGGAAGCGTCCCACGGCTGGATGAGCAGCGAGCGGGCGTCCGGCGTGCTGACGGACGCGATCTGCTGGATCGGTGTGGGGGCGCCATAATAATCAACCGTGATGCGGTCGAGCACGGCGGGATTGGCCTTGCCGGCGCGCACGGAGTCATACTGCTCGGTGAGCACCGCGGCGGTCTTTTTCATTTTGGATTCAAACTCGGTATAATCGGTAGACATGGGGTATCCTCCTTATCGGGTTTTCAGATTTTATTTGGTAACGACCGTGCCGACGGCTTCGCCCATCACAGCACGGACAATGTTCTGCGGATCGGCCAGCGCGAAGACGACGACCGGGATGTCATTTTCCATGGCCAGCGACGTCGCCGTCAGATCCATGACGGCCAGATGCTTTGCCAGCACCTCGTCATAGGTGATCGCATCATACTTCACGGCGCTGGGGTCAATATGCGGGTCGGCGCTGTAAACACCGTCGATATTCTTGGCAAGCAGGATCGCGTCCGCGCCAATCTCGGCGGCGCGCAGCACGGCGGCCGTGTCGGTCGAAAAATACGGGCAGCCGCTGCCTGCGCCGAAGAGCACGACCTTGCCCTCCTCCAGATGCGCGACGGCGCGCTCCCAGGTATAACGCTCGGCAAAGGTCGGCATCTCGACGGCCGTTTGCACGCGCACGGGAATGCCCTTCTGCTCCATGACATCGGACACGGCCAGGCAGTTCATAACGGTAGCGAGCATGCCCATGTGGTCGGCACGCGAGCGCGCCATCTTGCCCTCGCCGTTTTTCACGCCGCGCCAGAAGTTGCCGCCGCCGATGACGACGCCCACCTGCACACCCAGTTCGGTGCAGGCCTTAATGACGTCACATACCTGACCGATGACGCCGAAATCCAGCCCCGTCTTCTGCTCACCGGCCAGCGCCTCGCCGCTGATCTTGAGCAGGATGCGTTTATATTTGGGTTCTGTTCCCATAAAACTTCCCCTCGCTTTTTCATATTCGTCGTTTTATTGTAATATAAAACCGCCCGGATGAAAAGGGGGTATTTGTGAAAAGAGCGAAAACAATCTCGCGCCGCCTGCGTACCGGCCGCCGCGCCATGGATAAAGAGCTGGGCTGGTTCCACGCCTGCTCCGCCTATCCGCTGAGTGATCTGAAGGTCAAAGTTCCAATTATGCAAACCGTTTTGATGCATTATGTAAACTAGATGCATCCCTTCTTCCCATTTTGTGACCCGCATACGGCTTTTCGTATGCGGGTTTTTTATCCGGACGCGCCGGACGGGAACAGGAAAAGAGCCCGGCACAGGCCGGGCTCTTTTCCGCTGGGGTGAGGGGATTTATTTGAAAGAAGACAAAGCGAACATTACATCCAGCCGCCGGAGACGTTCATCACGTGTGCGGTGACGTACTTGGACTCGTCGGAAGCCAGATACAGCGCCATGTAAGCGATGTCGATGGGCTCACCGAGGCGCTTGATCATGCAGTTGGTCGTATAGCGCGACTGGGTCTCGGGCGTGAGATACTTGGCGACGGCCTCCGTGGCGATGATGCCGGGGTTGAGGACGTTGACACGCACACCGGCGTGCGCGACCTGGCGCGCCATCTGACGGCTGAGGTGGTTGATGCCGGACTTGGCCACGCCGTAGCCGACCTGCGTGCGGTCGGGGCACACGGCTGCGACGGAGCCAATGTTGATGATGCTGCCGGAGTGCTGCTTGAGCATCGCCTTATTGAGCGCTTCCTGGCAGGCATTGAACACGGTCGAGAGGTCGACGCAGACCGTTTTCTCAAACTCTTTATAGGTGCACTTGGTGATATCGAGATCCTTGCGGGGGTTGGACTCGCCAAAGTTGTTGACCAGCACGTCGAGGCGGCCTTCCTTGGCGATGCACTCGTCGATCATGCTTCTGTGCGTGGCGGGATCGTGCGCCTCAAAGTACACGAGCTCAGCCTGACCGCCGCGTGCTCTCGCGGCTTCGACAGCGGCTTTTCCGGTCTCCATGTTGCGGCAGGCATAGTAGACCTTCGCGCCCTCATCAACGAACAGGTCGGCGATCGCGCGGCCGATGCCTCTGGTGCACGCCGTGACCAGAGCGACTTTTCCTTCCAGTCTGTTACTCATAACCGTACACTTCCTTTCTGAATGTCGTAATGTTGTTTCCCGTGATCGGCGCTGCTGCGCCGAGAATACTCAGAGGTTTGCGCCGTAATCGGCAACGAGCGCCTGACCGTTGAGCGGCGCAGAATCGTCGCTGCACAAAAACAGCAGAATCTTGGCGATGTCGAGATCCGAGCAGGTGCCGACGTCGAGCGTGGAGTGCTTGGCGGTGGATGCCTGCATGGCCTTGGCGGCCTTCGTGTACTTGCCTCTCGCCTTCATGGCGCGCGTGGTCATCGGGGTCATGACCGTGCCGGGGCACACGCAATTGGCGCGGATCTTCTGCGTGCCGTTGGCGAAGCGAAGCGCGATGTGCTTGGTCAGCGCGACCTCGGCGCCCTTCGAGACGGTGTAAGCAGCGCTTCCGTTGCCGTTCACGCCGCCGACGGAGGCGACGGTGGCAATGGTGCCGTAGCCCTGCGCGACGAACTGCTTGACGGCCGCGCGGGTAACATACATCGTGCCCTTGACGTTCACGCTGAGCGTCGTGTCGAGGTCACTGGTGAGGAAATCGTCGATCGGGCGCATGGCCACGTCGAGCACACCGGCGATGTTGGCCAGTGCATCGATCTTGCCGTACTTCTCAACGCCGGCAGCAACGGCGGCCTTCACGGCGTCGTTATCAGTGATGTTGACGACGGCCGTCATGACGTCGCCGCCCGCGGCCTGGATGCCGGCCGCGACCTTATTGAGGTTTTCCTCCTGCATATCCGCCATGATGACGCTCGCGCCTTCCTGCGCAAAGAGCTCGGCGGTCTTGGCGCCGATGCCGGAGCCGGCACCGGTCACGAAACAGACTTTCCCATCAAGTCTACCCATTTGTTTCTCCTTTGCTGATATATGATGATGCGGCGGGCGGGCTGCACGCGCGCGGGCAGCCTGCCCGATGTTGGAATCGTTTGGATCACTCGCTCTTCGGCGGCCACTCCATGCCGATGCGCTCGCACTGGCGCTCGGTATCCCAGAAGAAGCCCCAATCGGGCAGGTGACGGATGCGGGCGGTGTCCGCCGGCGTCCAGGTCACGATCTCGCCCTTCTTGTAGAGCGCATTGATCTCCTCATCGGTGTAGCCGAAGTCCTTGAGCACTTCGCGGTTGTGCTCGCCGAAGCACGGCGCGGCTGCCACGATCTTCGAGGGATTGTTCTTGAAGCGGTTCGTAATGCCGATGCCCTTCATCTCGCCGAAGATCTGGTCTTCCCACTCGACGAGGTTCTCGCGCTCGGCGTACTGCGGATCCTTTTCAATGTCGCCGGGCTCGTAAGCGCGCTGGTTGGGGATGCCGACCTTGTTGAAGATCTCCTCAAGCTCGGCACAGGTGTGCTGCGCGCAGAAGTCCGTGAGCGCCTGATCCGCCTTCTGCCCCATGGGGGTGTTGAGCGGGAAGCCGGGGATGCCCTTCGGCAGACCCGGGGTGACGCCCGGCGTGCCGACGCCGATGATCGGATAGCCCTTCTCCACCGGTCCGGGGCCATTGATGGCGACGAAAAGCTGCTTGTTGTCCTTCGTGGTGTAGAACGAGAAGCAGGCGGCGAGGTCGGAGTGGTTGCCAGTACGGTACGGCACGGGCTCGCCGTCTTTCGGATAGCCCTTGTTGTACCAGAGCACGGGGTAGTTATCCAGCAGGCGGAACATGGTGTCGTACTGCGCGACGTCGCAGGATTCGCCCTTGCCTGTCTTGAGCGCGTGGATGTAAGACGACAGTGCGGTCATGCAGGCGTTGTAGGCTGTGATGTAGTCGGACAGATACGGGTTGACCTTCAAAGGCGTCGACGTCGGGGAGACGCCGTTCATGTACATGTAGCCGCCCATGGCCTGGCCAGAGACATCGTAGGAAGCCTTGTTCTTATACGGACCCGTCTGGCCGTAGCCGGACACGTGCACGATGCACAGCTTGCTGTTGACGCCCCAGCACACCTCATCGGTGAGACCCATTTTGGCATAGGTGCCGGCCTTGCTGGACTCGATCCAGATGTCGGCCCACTCGAGGCACTTCTTGAAGATCTTCTTGCCGGCCGGGGTGCGCGGGTTGCAGGTGATGGAAAACTCGTTGCGGTGGTTCTGCGACCAGCTCGTGGTGCCGCGCGTGCCGCAGGAGATCTTGGGTGCCTCGGACTGGAGCACCTTCGCGCCCATCTCCGCCATCAGGCAGCCGGCGAACGGGCCGGCGATGGCCGTGCCGGACACAAAGACCTTGACGCCGCTCAGGACGCCGAAATCGGGATATTCATCAAACTTCTGTGTGAGGTTGCAGTCAATTTTTTTGAAACTCATGTATGCTTTGCCTCCTTTTCGCGCTGTTTTTATACAGTTTTCGCCTGATTCAAGATAAGCTGCCATGCTGACGGTCGGTCAGTAATGGCAGCTTACCATGCTTTATGCGTTATGCTTTACTTTTTCGGGGGATACTCCAGGCCGATGCGCTTGGCCTGACGCTCCGGATCCCAGAAGAAGTGCCACTCAACGAAGTTCTTGATGCGGGCGGTGTCCGCCGGCGTCCAAGTCGCAAGCTCGCCCTTCTTGTAGAGCGCGTCGATCTCCTCGTCGGTGTAGCCAAAGTCCTTGAGAACCTCGCGGTTGTGCTCGCCGAAGCACGGCGCGGAAGCCACGATCTGGGACGGGTTCTTCTTGAAGATGTTCGTGACGCCGATGCCCTTCATCTTGCCGAAGCACTGGTCATCCCACTCGACGATGTTCTCGCGAGCCTCGTACTGCGGATCCTTCTCGATGTCGGCCGGGCCGTAAGCGCGCTGGCACGGGATGCCGGCTTTGTTGAAGATCTCCTCGATCTCGTCGCAGGTGTGCTCGGCGCAGAACTTCGCGCACAGCTCGTCCGCCTTCTTGCCGCGGGGGTCAAACAGCGGGAAGCCGGTGCAGTTCTTCGGGATGCCCTCGGTGACACCGGGCTTGCCCATGCCGATAATCGGGTAGCCGCGGGTGACAGGACCCTGACCGACGATGGCGACGAACATGGCGTTGCCGTCCTTCGTGTCGTAGAACGAGAAGCAGGCAGCCTGATCGCTCTTGTTGCCGGTGCGGAAGGGCACGGGCTCGCCCTGCTTCGGGTAGCCCTTGTTGAACCAGTTGGCCGGGTAGTTGTCGAGCAGGCGGAACATGGTGTCGTACTGGGCGACGTCGCAGGAGTCGCCTTCGCCGCTGTTCTTCGCGTTGATGTAGCCGGCGAGCGCCACCATGCAGGCGTTGTATGCGGTGATGTAGTCGGACAGATACGGGTTGACCTTCAGCGGGCCGGACGTCGGGGAGACGCCGTTCATGTACATGTAGCCGCCCATGGCCTGACCGGAAACGTCGTAGGAGGGCTTGTTCTTGGACGGGCCGAACTGGCCGTAACCGGACACGTGTACGATGGCGAGCTTCTTGTTGTGCTTCCAGCAGACCTCATCGGTCAGGCCGCGCTTGGCATAGGAGCCCGGACGGCCGGCCTCGATCCAGATGTCGGCCCACTCGATGCACTTGAGGAAGATCTTCTTGCCGGCGGTGCTGGCGGAGTTGATGGTGATGGAGTACTCGTTGCGGTGGTTCTGGCTCCAGGCGAGGGTGCCGCGGGTCTGGCAGGCGATGGTCGGAGCCTCGGCCTGCAGAACCTTTGCGCCCATCTCGGCCATGAGAGAGCCGGCGAAGGGGCCGGCGATGTTCGTGCCGGTGACAAAGACCTTCACGCCCTTGAGAACGCCGAAAGACGGATATTCGTCAAACTTCTGAGTCAGTTTGTTGTCGATTTCTTTCATAAAAGATGACAGTCCTTTCTATGCAAAGTGCACTGAATTCAGTCAAATGAAATGTTGGAGCGGATTACTCCTTGGCAGCGTCAGCCTTCTTGTGCACGCTCGGGATCAGGAAGCAGACCACGATGCCGACGATGACACACGCGAGCTGAACGAGCGCCACGGAGTGCAGAGAGCCGGCCGCAGCGGCGGGCACTGCCATGCCGGCAGCAGCCTTCTTGCTCATGCCCGTGACGAACATGGGCACGAAGATGGCAACACCGAACGGAGCAGTCATATCTCTGAACACGTTGTACGTGCCGGAAGCGGAGGAGGACTCAGCCGGAGCAACACCGGACAGGGCGACCTTCATGAAGATGGTGCCGTTGCCGCCGATGCCGAGGCCGACGAAGAACAGCGCGCCGCCCATCTGCAGGATGCCGGCATTCTCGCCGATGAAGAGCATGATCAGAGAGCCGATCGCAACGAACACGAGCGCGATCGCAGCGACGACTTTCGGCTCTTTCTTGTCGGCCATGGGGCCGAGGATAACAGTGCCGATGGCCATGCCGATATACTCGATGCTCATGGCGACGCTGGCCACGGTGGCCTTGTCGATGGCGTAGCCAAAGCGGATGATCTCGGTCAGGCAGGCGGTCATGAGGCCCTGGGTAAGGAGCATGACCAGCACGGGGAGCACAAAGTTCTTGCGCGCCATGAACTTGCCGTTGAGGATCGGGCTGGAGGCCTTCTTCTCAACCATAAAGAGGATGATGAGTGCAACGACAGCCACGGCCATGGACACGAGCGTCGTAACGCTGCCCCAGCCGTTCTGCTGGCCGAAAGTGGGCACGCAGACAAACGCGCCGAACATGAGCAGGACGAACACGGCGCCCGCCCAGTCAAAGCCCTGCATGGTGCCTTTGGGGATGTTCGGGTTATCCTTAACCTTAGCCATGCAGATCAGGAAGGTGATCACGCACAGTGCAACACAGATCCACATGACGATACGCCATGCATTGGCCGTGCCGATAACCTTCATAACGATGCCGCCGACGGTGGGTCCAAAGATGACCATGCCGCAGGCAACTGCCATGTAGATCGTGAAGCCCTGACCCATCTTCTCGGGCGGGAACTCCATCATGATGTAGGACATGACAACCGGGGCGATGCCGGCAGCGCCGATACCGACCATGAAGCGGAACACGAGCAGCAGCGGGATGTTCTGCGGGCAGATGGCGATGAGTGCCTGGCCGACCGTGTAAAGGCCCATGGCGCTCAGCAGCATCTTTCTGCGGCCGATCACGCCGCCGAGCTTGCCCAGGATCGGCGCCATGGCGGCGGCGGCCAGGGAGTAAGCCAGCGTGATAAAGGTCAGGGACGCGTCCGCGTTCCAGGCCGTGGAGATTGCAGTCGGCACCGAAGCGGTAAAGCCGCCGCAAAGGCTCAGGATCGCCGCCGCAATTGCGTAGGGCACAAAGCCTTTCATGTAGCTTTTGTTGTTTTCCATAAATGCATTCTCCTGTCTAGTGTTTACGGCAATTCGCCGTGTGACAGTTGGTTTCCTTCTGCGTGCTCAGTAGCCCTTGGCGAGGCTTTCCTCGACCAGCTTGCTGCGCACGACTTTCCCGTTTTCGTTGACGGGGATATGATCCACAAATTCAATGGATTTGGGGATTTTATACGGTGGAAGGTAGTTGAGTGCAAACCGGATCAGGTCTTTGTTTCCGACCGAGCCGTTCGTCTCCACGATAGCGTGGATGCGGTGACCCCAGTCCGGATCCGGCAGGCCGATGACAACGGCATCGACCACCTTCGGATGCTTTTTGAGCACCATCTCGACCTCGGCGGCAAAGACGTTCTCTCCGCCGGTGACGATCATGTCGCTGCGGCGGTCGGCAAAGTACAGGTAACCTTCCGCATCGACATAGCCCATATCGCCGACGCTGCGGAAGCCCGCACTGTCCGTCGGGATCGGCGGAATATTCTTATACCGCACGCGCGGGCTGTTGTCGCCCCAGGACATGAAGATCTCACCGATCTCGCCGGTGGGCAGTTCGTGGCCGTCCTCACCGCGGATGGACACCCGGCCGCAGTGCATCTTGCCGACGCTGCCGGGATGCCGCAGCCACTCGTCGCCGCGGATAGACGTCATACCGATGCACTCGGTCATGGCATACATCTCGTAGAGACGCTCGGGTGGGATGATCTCGAGCCATTCGCGCTTGAGATCCTGCGAACAGACACCGCCGGTGTGGCACAGCACCTCGATGCTTGCCAGGTCTTCCTTATGGAAGCCGGGCATGCGGCTGATGCGCTGCATGAGCGTCGGCACCATCTGGACGTACTCGATGCGGTACTTTTTGATGAGCCGCACGATCGTCTCGGCGTCGAGCTTGGCCGGCATGACGAGCGTGTTGCCGCAGTAGAGGCCGTTGAAGGCCGCCGAATGCGGCGCGCCGTGAAACAGCGGCCCCGCGAGAAGCTGGCGCATCTCAAAGCGCATGCCGGACACGGCGAACCAGGTCTTAAGCCCCTCGTCGCTCTCCCCGGCGGGCATGTCCTGCTCGATGACCTTCGTCTTCCCCGTCGTGCCTCCGGAGCAGTTGGCAAGATTGGGAATGGCGAGCACATCCGGGGGCATGTCCGCGGGGCAGCCGGCACACAGCGTTCTGAGTTCCGCCGTGCTCAGGCCGGGGTAGCCGTCAGGCTTTTTGCGGTTCGTGATGACGAGCGCCGGAGACACACACGCGCAGATCTCCATCAGGTTGCGCTGCGGCGCGCGGTTGGACACCGGCACATAGCAGGCGCCGGTCTTCCAGATGCCGAATGCGAGCGCGATGTGCGTTGGGATGTTCGGCAGCGCGGCGAGCACGCTCTTTCCGGGGCCGATGCCCTGATCGAGCAGATACCAGGCGATGCGGTTCGAGAGCTCGTGGAGCTCCCGCCAGGTCATGACGGACTCCTTGTTTTCCGGGGAAACGTAAATGACCGCCGGTGCATCCGGCTTCACGCGGGCGATGTTCGCCAACTGCGTGCCGGGTGTGAAGAAGCTCTCCGTCCCGGTGTTAAAAATATTGAAATGCTGCGTGCGCACATCCATCACTTCCTGACAGCACTTAGATTTTGCATAATGTCCTCTGCCTGCCCAACCGGCAGGCGGTATGGGGAATTACTTCGGCAGGTTGTTCGGACGGTAGCCGCCATCGATCTGCAGGCAGACACCGGTGACGTAGGACGCGGCGCTGGAAGAGAGGAACAGGATGCCGTTGGCAATGTCCTCGGGCTCGGCAAAGCGCTTCATCGGGATGGTATCACCGACGGAGTCCTTGGCGAACTGCGGCATATTGGCGACCATGTCGGTGTTGACAACGCCCGGAGCGACCGCGTTGACACGCACGCCCTTGTCCGCGTAGGAATACGCAACGGACTTGGTCATGGCGATGAGGGCAGCCTTGGTGGCCGGATACGGCAGGCCGGTCGGGCAGCCATAGACACCGGCGACGGAAGCGGTATTGACGATGCAGCCCTTGGTCTTGACCAGGTGCGGGATCGCATACTTGGTCATGGTGAAGGGGGCCTTCATGTTCAGGTTGCAGACGGCATCCCACTCGGACTGCTTGAGCTTGCTCAGCCAAGTGCTGTTGTCGGTGCCGGCGTTGTTGACGAGCACGTCCAGACGACCCCACTTGGCAATGATCTCTTTGTACAGCTCCTGAACGGCCTTATAGTCGCACAGGTCGATGGCCTTGGTCATGACCTCGTAGTCGGGGTTGATCTCCTTGAGCGCTGCCAGAGCCTTGGCACCGGTCTCTTCATAGTGGCTGAGAAAGTACACTTTGGCACCCGCAGCGAGAAAGCCCTTGACGGTCGCGAAGCCGATGCCGCGACTACCACCGGTAACAAGAACGACCTTACCTTTGAATTCGTTTTCAAACATGATTTTTGTCCTTTCTTAACGCAAATCTTTGACTTCTCCGGGGCTTTCCCGTCACCCCGGACACACACCAGCAGTTATGCTTTTCTTAAGGAACGACAATATTTTAACATTAGCGGCGCCATCCTTACGGGCGTTGCCTCCTGTTTTCCTATCGCGAAAAACGACAAAAAATCAGATTTCACATCAGATTTCGTGGCAAAAATAACAAAGCCTCCAAAAGGCGGATCTTACCGCCCCGGAGGCTTTGTCAATATTTACAGTTTCGGCTGCTCAATCCTTGCGCCATTCCTGATTCTGGTGGAAATATGTGCGCGGCATTTTCTCCGTCAGGATGCCCAGCAGATCCATCATATAGCAAAAGCAGAGCTGGAGCTGATCGGGTGACTGCTTTTCCGTCTCGGTGAGGATGCCGTTCATGGCATCGTTCGCGATCTCGGCGTACAGACCGCTGAGCGCCACGACCGGCGGCTCGGACGGGACATAAAACTGCTCGAATTTCATATACGGATTCGCCACCAGATAGACATAGGTGCCGCTGTTCATGCGGCTCTCGGCGATCTCGAGCACTTCGCCGTCATCCGGCAGATAGCGGTAGCGGTGGAACGGACCGAGGTTGATGAGCGTGTTCGGCTTCAGGCGGTAGTCCAGGCCGTTGACCGTCAGCGTGCCGTGGCCGCTGCGGACGAGCAGAAACGTCTCGTCGTGGTTGTTGACATAGAGTGTCGGCGCCTTGATCTTGCGCACGCACGCCTTGATATCGCTGGGCAGGACGTTGTTGACAAAATAGTCATGCGCGCCGGCCAGAACGGGCTTCTCGTCCTTGGAGCTGAAAAATGCCGTGCCGGATGAACGTTCGTTAGCCATGCTGCTTCCTCCCCTGTCCTCTCTGCTTGCGGAACTCGCCCGGCGACATTTTGTTGAGCGCGTAGAACACGCGGCCCATCGTGCGGTCGGAACCGAAGCCGGTCTCGATGGCGATGTCGACCGTCGGCAGATCCGTCGTCGTCAGCAGTGCCTCCGCGTAGCGCACGCGGAACATGGCCAGGATCTGCTTATAGCTGGAATTGAGGCGTGTTTTGAGCTGCACGCGCAGGATGTTCTCCGACGTGTACAGGTCGCGCGCGATCTTCTCGGCGTCGATCGGCTCGGACATATTCTCATACAGATAACTGATGGCGGAAATGAGCGTTTCGCTCATAATCATGCCGCGGTAGACCCGGCCGTGCTTCCCGTCGCTGAGCATATCGTTGAGGTAGCCCTGCGGGGTCGTGCCGGTCAGTGCCTTGAAGCGGCGGAAGAACGTAATGCTCATATGAAATCCGGAAATGGAGGACACGTAGTCAAACGGCAGGCTGTCGTACAGAAAATACGACATGGCCAGCACCAGGCGCGTGCGGTTGACATACTGGCTGAAGTTCAGCCCCGTCGCAACGAGCAGCGCATGGTTGAGCGTCGTCTCATTCGCATCGGACGAGACCGCCTCCGCGACCGAGGCCGCCGTGAGCTCCGCCGTGCTGTGCGTGGCGATATAGAGGCTGGCGCGCCGGCCGAGCGGCATGTCCAGCAGCGAATACTGCGTCTTGCGCCGTGCGGCGGCGCGGTTATACAGCAGCTCGATCTTGCGCAGGAACGAGCTGCGGATCACGGCCGAGCCGCAGCTATTTTTCGCGCTCAGGTGCCGGAACTGGCCAAACAGCCGTGCGATCTCCTCGACATCGTCCCCGTCCGGCCCGATCACGGGCAGGCCGGTCACGATCTCGATCTCGCGCAGATTCGTGATCTGGTTAAACATATAGTAGCTCAAAAGCTGATAATCAAAAGCGGCGACCCAGATCTTGAGTGCCTCCCCGAATTCCGGGCAGATCGTCAAGACCTGCGAGCACTGGATCCATGCGACACAGCCCGGCTGCACGGGGAACTCCTCCCCATTGATGATAAACGTGCCGCTGCCGCTGCGGACAAGCACAAAATAGCTGTCCACCTCCATAACGGGGAACAGCTCTTCACTTATGGTATGCTCCTGAAGCCGGAGATACTTATCCGGTCCGCAGAAATAACCGCTGCGCGGCGCTTCGCAGAGCGGCCTGTTTCTTCTTTTCAAAGCGTTCGGCCCCCATTCGTGATAAGAATACGGCTTACAAACAGACAACCGGCAATATACCTGTTTATACCTTAACAGCTTTTTTCGCAAAAAACAAGGGAAGGAATTTTAAACTTTTTGAACGTTCCTCGACTTTCGTTACAAAAAGTGCAAAACGGCAGTCTCAAAGTAGCAAAAAGCCCGCCGGTGTGCATCCGGCGGGCTTTCGCGCTGTGATAAGATTGAAAGGAGTAAGAGGATGAAAAGGAATAATAGCAAAGAGAATACGCGGGGGATTTACAGCTCGTAGCCGACGTGGAAGCCCTGATGCATGGCATCGCTGGACTGACCCGGCTTGATGGCGTCGCCGATGACGTGAACTTCCGGCACGAACGCCTTGAGCTCTTCGGACAGCGGATCGTACTTGCGGGAGCCGAGGCCGAGGACGATGTAATCAAAGCCCTTGAGCCACTCTTCCGTGCCGTCCTTGTGCTGGATCTTGACCTCGTGCTCGGTCACTTCGAGCACCTTGGAGTTGATGTAGCTCTTGACGCCCTCGCGGCGCAGGCTAGCGAGCGCAATGTTGCGGTTCGGCAGGCAGACGCCGGTCATGAGCTGCGGCTGCATCTCGACGAGCGTGACTTCCACGTCGCCGATGCTGCCGGTGGTAGCAAAGGAGTTCGGGCGGGCATCCGCCATGAGCATTTCGGCCGTCTCGCAGGCGACTTCGCCGCCGCCGAGGATGCAGACCGTGCCCTTCGGGATGGTGACCTTGCGGCTGAGGATATCGTGGGTGGTGATGACCGGATAGTCGCCGACACCCTTGATGAAGGTCGGGATGAGCGGCGTCGCGCCGGTGGCGACGACGACGGCATCAGGCGCGAACTCCTTCACGTTCTCAACCGTGGCTTCCTTCTTGAACTCGAACTTCACGCCGGCTTTCTTGGCGCGGTAGTTCAGGTGCGTGAGCCACTTGCACATCTCCTGCTTGCCGGGAGAGACGACCGCCAGATTCAACTGACCGCCGATCTGCTTGCTCTTTTCCCAAACAGTGACGTCATGGCCGCGCTCCGCCGCCGTGACGGCGGTGTACATGCCGCCGGGGCCGGCGCCGATGATGAGGACCTTCTTCGGCTTGTCGGTCGGGTTGAACGGATAGTCATACTCGTGGCCGACGAGCGGGTTGATGTGGCACTTGCAGACCGGATGATGCGGGTCTTCCGGCGTGATGCACCGGCCGCCGCAGGAGCCGCAGGGCGTGATGTCATCGAAGCGGTTCTCGTAAGCTTTCTTCGGCAGGTCGGGGTCTGCGAGCAAAGGACGACCCATGGACACGCCGTCCACCAGACCACGCTCGACCAGATCGGCGGCGTAGCGCACGTCGTTGATCTTGCCGACAACAAAAACCGGGATGTTCACGACCTTCTTGATCTCCGACGCCTCGTAGACGTTCATGCCGATCTTCTGGCTGTGGGAAGGAAGGATGTTCTGAAGGCCCTCATACTGGACGCCGCCGGAGACCTCGAGCATATCAACGCCCGCAGCCTCGAATTTCGGGGCGAGGTAAAGCATTTCGTCCAGAGAGTTGCCGCCCGGCTCACGCTCGGAACCGGAGACACGCAGCACGATCGGAAAATCGCGGCTGATGTTGCGGCGGCACTCTTCAATGATCTCCAGGATCAAGCGCGCGCGGTTGTCAATGCAGCCGCCGTACTCGTCCATGCGCTTGTTGCGCAGCGGGCTCAGGAAAGCGCCCGGCAGCATGTAAGCGTGCGCGACGTGCAGGGCAATGCCGCCGCAGCCGGCCTCTTCGGCGCGGCGCGCAGCCTGGCCGTACTGCTTGACGACCTTGTGGATCTCGTCAATGGTGATCGGGCGGCTGACGGCGCCGTTGGCGTTCGTGTTCACGGACGGGCCGAGCGGCGTGATGCCCTTGAGCGCGCAGATGGACTCCGGGCCCGGATGAATGAGCTGCGGGAAGAGCGTGCTGCCGGCATCGCTCACGCGCTTGGCAAAGGCGGCAAACTGCGGGACGAGAGAGTCCTTGTCCAGCGCGGTCGTCTTGCCGATGTACCAGTATTTATGGTCGACCGTAACTGCGTCGATCACGACGTAGCCCGCGCCGCCCTCTGCGCGGCGCACAAAGATATCCGCGAGCTGCTTGGGCACCGTGCCGTTGGTCGCCTCATAGTGCATGCTCATCGGCGCCATGGCGATGCGGTTTTTCAGCGTCGTTCTGCCCAACTGCAGGGGCGAGAAGATTTTCGCATCTTTCATATCGGTTATCATGTGATTGCCTCCTGAACGATTATTAAATGTGTATCCCACGCGGCGGCCGCCCGCCGGACATGCCGGCCGTAGGGCGCGCATGGGTGCTCCGGATGGTTCGTGCTTTCAGTATAAAGGAAACGGCGCGGCCATGTCGCACATTTTCTTGTTAAATAATCCACATTTTCAAAAAGAATTTCAGAAAATGATGGCGCGCAGGCAGACACTTTTTTCGTTTTCACTACATTTTGCACCCATTTTGTCGAAATTGTCCGTCGATAAAATGCCGAAAAAGCGCCGCGATCCCCCGGCGTTCTCTGTGGAAAGAAGCGAAACTGCACAAGAAATCGCAGCCGATTTTGTATATTACGCCACACTTCGTCCGCCATGTGACAATAAAACTGAAGTTTTTGTACATTTCCCGCGCATGATTACGGCACATTCTTTCCGACACGTTTCGCGGCATAGTGTTAAAATTTCTACAATAGCTGATGAGGAGCGGAACCCGGCCACCAGCGGCCGGTCTCCGGCGGATCATTCCCGGGTCTGTCGGACTGGATTAAGGAACTCCGCTCTCAGGCAGAGATGTGTAGGAAATCAGATTTGGATTCATTTGAATTAGGAAAGGTGTATTTCATGAGTTACGATGCATTGTTTTCTCCCATCAAGCTCAGAGGGCTTGAGCTGAAAAACCGTGTGGTCCTGCCGGGTATGAACACCAAGATGGTCAAGGACAAGAACGACGTCGGCGAGGATCTGCCCGCCTACCATGCGGCGCGTGCCGCCGGCGGCTGCGGCCTGAACATTGTCGAGCTTGTCTCCATCTGCCCCGAGTGCCATGCGTACCTGTACCTTGGTCTTTATAATGAGCACCACAGAGATGAGCTGCGCAAGATCACCGACGCGATCCACGCTGCCGGTGGCAAAGCGGGCGTGCAGATCTGGCACGGCGGCTTTGTGCCCGAGGAATTCTTCGACAAGACGAACAAGCTCGAGACGCCTGACACCCTGACCGTCGAGCGTATCCACGAGATTGTCAAGCAGTTCGGCTACTCCGCCAAGCTCGCCGTTGAGGCCGGCTTTGACGCGCTCGAGTTCCACGGCGCACACACCTATCTGCCGCACGAATTCATGAACCCCTCGCTCAACAAGCGCACCGATGAATACGGCAACCAGAGCCTGGAGAACCGCTGCCGCTTCAACCTCGAAGTCATCCGCGAGATGCGCAAGAACATGCCGGAAGACATGCCGCTGCTCATGCGTCTGGACGCCATCGACGAGATGCTCCCGGCCGTGACCACGCAGGACGAGACCGTGCAGTTCATCAACTGGGCCGCCGAGGCCGGTGTCGATGCGATCGACCTGTCCCGCGGCAACGCCCGCAGCCTTGCGACCGTGTACGAAGTGCCGCCCTACAACCTGGAGCCCGGCTTCAACATGGACAACATCGCTGCCATCAAGGCGCGCGTGAACATCCCGGTCATCGGTGTCGGCCGCATTGTCGAGCCCGCGCTGGCCGATCAGCTCATCCGCGAAGGCAAGATCGACATGGTCGCCGTCGGCCGTGCCCAGCTTGCCGATCCCGAGTGGTGCAACAAGTCCATGGAAGGCCGCGAGGCGGAGATCCGCCGCTGCATCGGCTGCACCGAGGGCTGCTATGACAAGGTCATCGATCCGAAGGCCAAGCACATCACCTGCACCCGCAACCCGGCGCTCTGCCTGGAGTACAAGGGCCTCCCGAAGCCGGAGAAGGCCAAGAACGTCATGGTCATCGGCGCCGGCATCGGCGGTCTGATGGCGGCCGAGTACCTCAAGGCCCGCGGCCACAACCCCACCGTTTACGAAGCCGCGCAGGCCCCCGGCGGTCACTTTGTCCTGGCCGGTAAGGCCCCGAAAAAGCAGGCCTTCACCGACGCTGTGATGTGGGACGCCGAAGAGTGCAAGCGCATGGGCATCGAGATCAAGACCGGCGTGACCGTCACGCCCGAGCTCATCAAGGAAGTCAAGCCCGACCACGTGATCGTCGCCACCGGCGCGCACTACGTTGCGCCGAACATCCCGGGTCTCGACACTGCGAAGGACGTCTACGTGGCTGAGGACGTGCTGGCCGGCAAGACGGCTCTGCCGCAGGGCGAGGTCATCATCCTCGGCGGCGGCGGTGTCGGCTGCGAGACCGCGCAGTTCCTCATCGAGCACGGCGTGACCGACGTGCGCGTGATGGATTCCAAGCGCGTCGGCAACAAGATGGGCATGCTGCGCACCATGTTCCTCGACATCGAGTACCCCGGCGATACCATCAAGAAGAGCCGCAACTCCAAGATCACCAACATCGGCGACCACGAGATCACCTATACGTTCACGAACAAGTTCAAGAAGACTTCGGAAAAGACCCGCCACTACGATTCGCTCGTCATCGCCACCGGCATGCACTCCCGCCCGACGCAGGATCTGACCGATGCGTGCAGCGAGCTGGGCATCCCCTGCGATGTGATCGGCAGCGCCAAGAAGGCCGACATGGGCATCGAAGCCACCGCCGACGCTTACGCCGTCGCCATGAAGATCTGAACACGGATAACAGATTAGGAGGTTAGCATCATGACAGTTGAAGAACGTCTGGAAGCACTCGAGAAAGAAGTGCAGCAGCTCAAGGACGTGCAGGCCATCAAGGAGCTCAAGAGCAAGTATTTCCGCGCGCTCGACACCAAGAACTGGGACGAGCTGGAGACGACCATGACTCCGAACATCTCCACCGCTTACTCCAACGGCAAGCTTGTCTTCCACGGCCCGAAGGAGATCACGAACTACTTCAAGGAGTCCATGCCGCACACCGAGATCACCCTGCACCAGGGTCACAACCCGGTCATCTGGTTCGAGAGCGACACCGTTGCCTACGGCAAGTGGTATCTGCAGGACAACCTCATCTTCGCCGAGGGCAACCCGTACTGCGGCACGCAGATCCAGGGCTCGGCTATCTACACCGACAAGTACGTCAAGGTCGACGGCCAGTGGCTGATCGAGGACACCGGCTACCTGCGCGTGTACGAAGAGTCCTTCCAGCGCGACAAGACGCACCGCATCCGCATCAACATGTTCCGCCCGAAGAAAAAGAAAGTCATCAAGAAAAAGTAAAGTAAAGAAATCCGCTTTGTTCAAGCCGTCGTACATCCGATGTATGGCGGCTTGAACCAGAATGTGCGAAAAATCCCTGCGAATGGAGCGTGATCCCTGTGCTGAAAAAACTGCGGCGGAAAGTCTACCGCAAGATCCGCTTTCAGACCTGGTACCGGAAGGCAAATTACTATCACCGCAAGCGGCGCGATCTGAACAAGACCATCGCCCAGTACCGCGGCGTGGACGTGCTGAGCAACAAAAAGCGCCTGTACCGTCTGCGGCGCGACATGATCCGGAGCCTGTTCCGCTACGGCTCGTACTACAACGAATACTTCCTCTTCGGCTATGAGGGAAAGGACGCCGCCTACCGCGACGGCTTCATCACCGAGGGCGTGCGCATGAGCTACTACCCGCGCATGAACGACCCGAAGAACGCGAACATGCTCGAGAACAAGTACCTCACGTACCGGAAATTCCGTGACTTTTACCGGCGCGACGTGCTGCGCATCAAAAAAGGCGCCCAGCCGACCCCTGCGGAGCTCGAAGCGCTGCGCACGTTCACGCAGGCGCACCCGGATTACATCGTCAAGCCCATCTACGCCGCGTTCGGCAAGGGCGTACATACCGAGTCGATCCGCGACTATCCCTATCTCGAGGCCGCGCACGCGGCGTACAGCGCGCACGGCGCGATCCTCGAGGAAATCATCGAGCAGGCGCCGGAGCTGGCGCACATCCACCCGCAGTCGGTCAACACGCTGCGCATCCCGACAGTCGTCCTGGCCGACGGTGAGGTGCGGCTGTTTCACCCCACGCTGCGCGTCGGCCGCGGTGACGGCATCATCGACAACTTCAGCGCCGGCGGCATCAGCGCACTCATCGATCCGGAGACCGGGTGCATCTGCTCCGACGGTGCAGACAAAAAGGGGCATCGCTACGTGACCCACCCGGACACCGGCGTGCAGTTTCGCGGCTATCCGCTCCCGGAATGGGACAAGGCCGTGGACATGGTCAAAACGGCTGCGCACATGGTGCCCGGCAACCACTACTGTGGCTGGGATCTTGCATACAGCACACGCGGTTGGTGCATGGTCGAGGCCAACTGCACCGCACAGATGGGCGGCATGCAGATCATCACACAAACCGGCAGAAAGGCAGAGCTGGAAGCGCTCATCGCGCAGATGTGACGCCGCTGCCGTAAATAAGCAAAGGAAGCCAACAAGGACGACATCGAAAGGAGAAAAAACCATGACTGAACTTGAAAAACTCGTAGAAAAAGACGCAATCCGTGACCAGTATTACGTTTACGCCCGCGCACTGGACCGCATCGACAACCCGCTCGGCAAGACCGTGTTCGCCGAGGACGCACAGGTCGACTACGGCCCGACCTACAAGGGCACCGGCTACGGCTTCATCGACATGATGCTCAAGATGCACCGCAAGATGGTCTCCACGCACCACGTCATGACCAACATCCTCATCAAGCTCAACGAGGACGGCACCAAGGCCGCCGCCGAAGCGTATATGTACGCCGCCTGCAAGTATCGCAACGGCATGGTCGTCGTGGCACGCTGCCGCGACATCGACCTCTGGGAGAAGCGCGACGGCAAGTGGCTCGTCGTCAAGCGCACCGTTGCCGGCGACAACACCATGATCCTGCACCCCGACTTCGCGCCCGACTACAACAACGGCCGCGACAAGGTCAAGGATCCGTCCTACGACTACTTCGAGACCATCGAGTAATCCCATGGCAACGAGAAACATCCCGTTTTCCGACAGATTCCGGGACATGGTGCTCGAGGTCATCACGCACGTCCGCCGTCAGGAATACACGCCCGAGCAGCTCTGCCAACTGCAGAAGGTCATCGAGTGCAAGTATTTCTACTGGTGGTGCATGGACATGAAAAAAGAGGAGTATGTGATGGAGCTGTTCACGGACGACTTCCGCTACTACCTCAACGGGCACCTCGCCGTCAAGGATAAGCTCCTGCAGGCGCGCAACGCCAAGTGGTGCAACAAGGACATGCAGACCATGCACATGGGGCATCAGCCGATGATCTGGCTGATCGACGACACGCACGCGCGCGGGGTCTTCCAATATGAGGACCACATGTGCTATTATGATGACTGTGAAGTTCTGCAGGGATGGCTGGTCTACTGCGACGATTTCGTCAAGGGCGACGACGGTGCGTGGCGCATCCAGAAGCTGCGCATGGCCTACCGCGAGATGGACGGCAACTTCCGCAGCACCATGGTGCCCAAGGACTGGACGCCGGACGAATGGGACACCCCAAACTACTAAACAACTCAGCCGGAGAAGCCGCACTTTTGTGCGGCTTCTCCCCCGCCTCATTTTCTCAAAGGCATCCGCTCCGGACGCCTTTGAAAAGCTGAGGAAGCTGCAAATCAGACGCAGGAGCGTGCAACATGGAACAAAAACGGACACTGCGGAGCTGGATCTCCGCGCGCAGATACATCCACGACTTTGCCGCGGACTACGCCGCCCGGCACGGCGAGGACGCCGCCGAGATCGAAAAAGACATTCTGCAGGCAAAGAAGGTCAACCACATCTCGCTCAACGAATACGAGTGGGTCGGCTATCACGACCGCACGGAGGCGCAAAAGCGCACCATGTCCACGCTCTGGACGCGCGCGGAGTTTCGCAAGGCCTGCACCGACCGGCGCTACATCGCCATTTTGATGAACAAATATATCTTCTCCAAGGTCTTTTCCGACTTTTACGGCCGCCGCTGCGTGCAGGCGTCCGCCGTGGGCGCGGCGCTGCTGCGCTCCCTCGCCGGAGACGCCGGGAAGGTCGTCTACAAGCCCAACTGCAAGGGTCAAGGCACCGGCGTGCGCATCCTCCCGGCCGTGACCGAGCGCGATCAGGCGGACACGCTCGCCTATCTGCATGCAAATCCCGGCGGGATCGTGGAAGAATACATCCGGCAGCACCCGACGCTCGCACAGCTCAACCCCGGCGCCGTGAGCATCGTGCGCTTTTACACCGTGACCGCGCCGTCCGGGACGTATCTGTTTGCCCCGGTGCTCACGACGGCCATCGAAAAGGACATCTCCAACGGCTGTCAGGATGCGCTGACCGCGATGATCGACATCCGCACCGGCGTCGTGATCACGGACGCCGTAGATCAAAATAATTTCATCGACTATCATACGCACCCGGTCACGGGCGTGGCCTTCCCTGGCCTGCAGCTCCCGTTCTGGGAAGAGACCATCGACATGATGCGCCGCGCCGTGCCGCTCGCAAGCAAGATCTCCAACATTGGCTGGGACGTGACCATGACCGCGAACGGCCCGCTCATCATCGAGGCCAACACCATCCCGGGCTTCAACACCGCGCAGTACCGCGGCTACGCCTGGGTCACGGACGGCTACGGCTATCAGCCGCTGTTTGACGAGATCAATGGCCGCCCGTTTGTGAACAACGCGCACTACGCGCGCGTGCTTTTGAAGCTCGACTAACGTTTCCTGGAGGTTCCGGTATGGAAGCTGTTCTCTCGGTCGCCTTTGGCGTCTGGATCGTCATCACCGCATTCGTCTACCGGGCCGTGACAAGCCCGAAGCGCGGAGACGGGCAGAAAAAATGAATCTGTATTTCCTGGGAATTCTGGCCGCGCTCATCGTGTTTTTTGCCGTCGGCATCGGCGCGGGGCGCATGGTCAAGGACACGAACGACTACTACGTCTCCGGCCGCAACGCACCGACGCTGCTGATCGTCGGGTCGCTGATCGCGTCGTTTCTCTCAACGGGTGCGTTCCTCGGCGACACGGGTGAGGTCTACTCCGGCTTTTTCATCGGCATCGTGACCGTCGGCGTCATTCAGGCGACGGGCTATATCTACGGCGCCGGGTTCTTCGGCCGGTATATCCGCCGCAGCGAGGTGACGACGCTGCCGGAGTATTTCGGCCGCCGCTTCTGCTCAAACCATCTGCGCCGGCTCTCGGCCGTGATCCTGCTCGTGTCCGTGAGCGCCTATCTGCTCAGCGCCATTCAAGGCGTGGCCACGCTCATGAGCAGCATCACGGGCTATGACTACCGGCTGTGCGCCGTGATCGTGTGGCTGGCGTTCACCGCCTTCACGATCTACTCCGGCTCGCCGGGCGTGCTGCTGACGGATACGATCATGTTCCTCGTCTTTCTCGCGGCTGCGCTCGTCGCCGTGCCGTTTCTCGTCCGCGCGGGCGGCGGCTGGTTCGGCGGCATCGAAGCGCTCGCCCACAGTGACACCATGCCCGGCATCCTCTCCTGGGCCGGCAATCCGGACTATCTCTATCCGGACGGCGTGAGCAACACCGTCTGGGCCGTGACCTACGGCATCGTCTGGGCACTTGTCGTGGCCATCAGCCCGTGGCAGACGAGCCGCTACCTCATGGCAAAGGACGAGCATGTCGTCCTGCGCTCGTCCGTGTGGTCGTCCATGGGCGTCATGGTCGTGACGATCGCACTGTACTTCGCTGCCGCATTCGTGCGCAACATCAACGGCAGTCTGCCCGGCAGTGAGGCCATGATCTGGGCCGCCACGCATGTGCTGCCGCCGGTCATCGGCATGCTGCTGCTCATCGGCATCAGCGCCGCCGGCATCTCGTCGGCATCGACGTTTTTGTCGCTGATCGGCTTTTCCGTCGTCAATGATATCCTGCCCGACGCCGGAGACGACCGCAAAAAGCTCGCCCGCTCCCGCTGGGCGATGCTAGCGGTGAGCCTCGTCGTGCTCGTGCTGGCATATCTCAATCCCCCGCACATTTTCCTCATCATGTACTTCGGCGGCACCGTCATCGCGGGCGCGTGGAGCCTTGTGGCCTTCGGCAGCGTGTGGAGCAAACGGCTGAGCCGCTGCGGCGCGTATCTCGGGATGCTGCTCGGCTTTCTCGGCTGCGCGGGTGCCAAGGCGGTCTACGCCCTGTGCGGCATCACGCCGCCGGTCTGGGCGGATGCGTTTTTCATCGGCATCGTGCTGAGTATGCTCGGCGCGGTGCTCGGCTCCGCGCTCCGGCCGCCGGCGCAGGAAGAACGGCTCGCACGCGCGCGGCTCTTTGCCGCGCCCACCGGCCCGGATGAGGCCGCCGCCTGCCGGAAAGACCGGCGGCTGTGGCGGGTGTACCTCGTGTTCGGCCTGTGTGTGGGGCTGTTTTTCCTGCTGTTTTACGCCATTCCTTACAGCCGCGCGCTGTGATCTTCCTCGGAGGTGACCGCCATGCCGGACACGCTGAATCTGTATTATGCCCGCATCGCCAACATGGGCGATCTGCTCAACCCGCTCATCATCGAGCACTGCTTCGGCTATCGGGTCGAGCGCTGCTCGTTTCTCACCGGCGACCTGTGCGCCATCGGCAGCGGCTTGGCGCAGTATAAGCTGCACGGCAACCCGCTCATGAAGCTGCAGCAATGCATCAACGGCCGGACGCATCCGCACGTGGACGTCTGGGGCTCGGGGTTTATCAACTACGGCGACGCGCAGGGACGGTTTTTCAAGCGCGATATGTGCTTTCACGCCGTGCGCGGCGAGCTGACGCGCCGCAGCGTCGCGCGCATGACCGGCCGCGCGCTCGACATCCCGACCGGCGACGGCGGCATTCTCGCGGCCGAACTGCTGGACACACTGCCCGAAAAACGGTATGATATCGGCATCGTGCCGCACGTCTGCGACCTGAACGATCCCGCCGTGACGGACCTGCTGGGGCAATACGAAAACGCGAAGTTCATTAACGTCAAGGATGACCCCATCACCGTGCTGACCGAGATCGCGCAGTGCCGCTGCATTCTCTCGAGCAGCCTGCACGGCCTGATCGCGGCCGACAGCTTCCACATCCCGAATCTGCACGTCGTCTTTTCCGACCGACCGCTCGGCGACGGGTATAAATTTGATGATTACTATTCCGCCTATGACGTGCAGCACCGGCCGCACGATCTGCGCGTGCGCAGCGCGCCCGCCATCGCCGAGATCGAAGACGGTTGGCGCATCCGGCCGGAACAGGTCGAGGAGAAAAAGCGCCAAATGCGCGCGGCCTTCCCCTACCCGGCCAGAAACGGAGGCAGCACATGCATGAGCTGATCTCGGTCGTCATCCCGACCTATAACCGCAGGGACAAGCTGCCGGCGTGCATCGCAAGCGTGCTGGCGCAGACCTATCCGAACATCGAAGTCATCGTCGTGGACGACGCCTCGACCGACGGCACGGAGCGCCTGTTCGACCATGGCACCGACCCGCGTGTGCACTACGTGCGCTACGGCGACAACCGCGGCGCGTGCTACGCCCGCAACCTCGGCGCGCAGCAGGCACACGGCGATATCCTCGCCTTTCAGGACAGCGACGATCTCTGGCACCCGGACAAGCTGCAAAAGCAGTACGACCTGCTCACGGCCAGCGGCGCCGACCTGTGCTATTGCGGCATGCACCGCGTCGCAGCAAACGGCAGCTCGTTTTATTACCCCGTGCACGCGCCGCGCCCCGGCCGCGCGCTGGAGGATTTTCTGGCCGAGAACCGCGCCAGCACTCAGACCATGCTCATGCACCGCAACGTATGGGCGGCCGTGCGCTTCGATGAAAGCATCCGCCGCTACCAGGACTGGGACTTTGCCATCCGGGCGGCCGAACGCTTCCGGCTTGTGTACCTGCCGGAGGCACTGGTGGAATCCGAGGTCGGCGGCGACAGCATCTCCGCCGTCGTGCGCTCCTACCCGCACCTGCTGCGGCTGTATGAAAAGCACGCCGCGCTCTACCGGCAATATCCGCACAGCGACGCCGTGATGAACCGCCGCCTCGGCAAGCGCTGTCACCCGACGGATCCGGCGCGCGCCGCCGAACACTTCCGCAAAAGCTTCCGGCTCGGCCACAATCCCTATGATCTGAGCTATTACCTCGCCGACCGGCTGCGCGCGCGCCGGCAGAAAGGACAGACACCATGACCGCATTCGTCATTTTGCATTACCGCGCCATTGACACGACGCGCAACTGCGTGAAAAGCATCCGCGCGCTCGCAGGCGACAAGCACATCGTCATCGTCGACAATGCCTCCCCGAACGGCACGGGCGCGGAGCTGGCGGAGGAATTCGCCGCGAGCCCGGACGTGACCGTGCTGCTGCACGACAAAAACGACGGCTTCGCCCGCGGCAACAACGTCGGCACGCGCTGGGTGTGTGCGCATCTGGACGCGGACTTCACCGTCGTGCTCAATAACGACGTCGAGATCCCGCAGCACGACTTCATCCCGCAGATCGCGCGCATTTACGCACAGCACCCGTTCGACCTGCTGGGTCCTGACATCGTGTCGGTATTCTCCGGCATCCACCAGAGCCCGAAAACCATGCACGGCTGCACGCTCGAAGGCGTGCGGCACAAGCGCGCCTGCGTTGCGCGCAGCAAGAACCCCGTCCTCCTGCTGCTGAGCAGCGGCGAGAAAAACAGCCCCGCCATCTGGCGGCTGGTGCAGATCCGCAACCGCAAAAAACAGCATGTCGACACCGAGCACGCCGCCGAGGGCGTCGTGCTGCACGGCTCGTGCGTGATTTTCTCGCGGCGTTATCTTGACCGGCACCCCGAGCCGTTTTACCCGAAAACGTTCATGTACTACGAGATGGAGATCCTCGACTGGCTCTGCCGGCAGGAGGGCAGCGTCGTGCGCTACGACCCGTCGATCTCCGTGCTGCACTACCAGTACGTGGCCTCGAAGATGGAGTACCGCTCGATCGTGCGGCGCTCAAAATTCGTCATTGACTGCCTGCTCGACTCGCTCGATGCGGCCGAGGCGCTGATCCTTGCCTCCGAACAGCCGGAACCCGAACAGGCGGCGCAGCGTGCAAACGCCGTCGCGCTGGCGGACGCCTGAGCGCGCGGAAAGGCAGCGCAACGCCATGAAAAAGAAAAAGATCCGCCGCGCGACCCGGGCGTTTTACACCGGGCTGTCCTACCTCTCGCCGCGGTGGAACACGAAGCTGTTATACCTGCGCAAGTTCGGCCGCCTGCCGGATCTGAAGCACCCGCAGACGCTCAACGAAAAGCTGCTCAAGCAGAAGCTCGAGCGCTTCGGCACCGACCCCGTCGTGCGCCGGTGCGCGGACAAATACCGCGTGCGCGACTATGTTGCCGGCTGCGGCTGCGGCGACACGCTCAACCGGCTGCTCGCCGTGTACGACCGGCCGGAGGACATCGACTGGGACGCACTGCCGGAGCGGTTCGCCGTCAAGTGGAACTTCGGCTGCGGCTACAACCTCATCTGCACGGACAAGCGCGCGCTCGACACGGCCGCCGCCGAAAAGCAACTGCGCGCCTGGGGGCGCGAGCCGTTCTGGGCCTATTTCTCCGAGCTCCAGTACCGCCATGTCGAGAAAAAGCTGCTCGTGGAGGAATACATCGGCAGCGCGGACGGCACGCTGCCGGAGGATTATAAATTCTACTGCTTCCACGGCCGCGCGGATTGTGTTATGCTCTGTGTGGGGCGCGAAGAGGGCTGGCCGAAGTTTTATTTCTTCGACCGGGACTTCCGGCTTCTGCGCATCAACCGTGATTCGCAGGCAGCGCCCGAGGGCTTCTCGCTGCCGAAACCGGCGGGGCTGGACGCGGCGTTCGCCATTGCCGACCGGCTGAGCAAGCCGTTTGACTTCGTGCGCGTGGATCTGTATCTCACGCCGCACGGCGTGCGCTTCGGCGAGCTGACATTTACTCCGGCGGCCGCGCTGGACAACAAGCGCCTGCCGGAGACCGACCTGCGCTTTGGCCGCATGATGGAGGAAACGCTATGAACATTGCCATTCTCGGTGCGGGCAACAGCGGCTGCGCGCTCGCGTCCGATTACGCCGCGCGCGGCCACGAGGTCACGCTCATCAAGACCTCGCACAGCCTGCACGACGATCATTTCACGCACCTGTGCGCCACCGGCGGGCGGATGCGCATCCATGAATTCGGCACGGAGACCGACTGTGTCATCGCGCACCTGTCGCGCGATGTGGCCGATGTACGCGGGAAAGACGTTGTGTTCCTGTGCACGCAGACGGGCTACCACCACGACGTGCTGCGGCGCGTCGTGCCGTTTCTGACGGCGGGGCAGGTGCTGCTGATGGTGCCGGGCTACCTCTCGACCGCCTACGCGCTGGGGCTGCACCCGGCCGACGGCGTGATCCTCGCCGAGGCGGAGAGCAACTTCATCGACGGTCGCATCGGCGCGCCCGGAGAATTTCAGGTGGGCTTCCGCAACGTGCGCAACCCCATCGGCATCTACCCGCACAGCGCGCTCCCGGCCGCCCGGGAAATGCTCGACCGGCTGGGGACACCGTTTGTGTATCTCAAGAGCGTGGCCGAGGCCGCGCTGCACAACCCGAACATGATCGTGCACACGGTCGGCGCCGTGATGAGCATCCCGCGCATCGAGGCCACGCACGGCGACTTCTGCATGTATCACGAGGCGTTCACCCCATCGACCTGGAACCTGCTCGAAGCGCTCGACGGCGAGAAAATGCGCGTGCTCGCGCGCCTCGGCTGTGACCCGGTGCCATACGTCGAGGCATGCAAATTCCGCAACAGCCTTGATGATGCGCGCGACGCGAAGGAAGTCTTTTTTGCCTACGCCGCCATGCCGGAGCGGGCAAAGGGGCCGCTGAACGTCCGCTCGCGCTACATCACGGAGGACGTGCCGCAGGGACTGTGCCTGCTCGAATCGCTGGGTGCGGCGCTGGATGTGCCGACGCCGGTGTGCACGTCGCTCATCGAGATCGCCTCGGCGGCGCTCGGGTACGACATGCGCACGCAGGGCCGTACGATCGAACGGCTCGGCCGGGACAATATCCGGGTCATTCTGGACGATGCAGAGAGGGGCGCAGAGTCATGTCCCGATGGAACGCACTGAAAAAAACATACCGCATGTGTACGTGCCTGTGCGCGCAGCGCGGCGGCAGCCGGACAGGCTATCTGCTCGATGCGCTGTGGTGCAGCGTGCGGCACGGCGCGTCACCGGAAAACTATTTCGTGCTCCGCTTTTTTGACCTGCCGGACTGGCAGCGCGCGGCCTTTCTCACATCCGGCCGCTCCGGCGCGCTGGACCGCGCGCTCAACCGCAGCGCCACGGCGGCGGAAAAGGCCGCGCTGGGAAACAAGGCGCGCTTTCTCGCGGTGTTTGCGCCTGATGTCCGGCGCGCATATGTCTACGCACCGGAGGCGGACTTTGCCGCCCTCTGCGCCTTTCTCGACGAGAACGACACCTTCTTTCTCAAACCGGTCGGCGGCACGATGGGGCGCGGCATTGCGCGCCGCCGCAGTGCCGACATAACGGATCGCGCCGCCTTTTACGGCGACTGCCGGGCGCAGCGGCTCCTGCTCGAGGCGCCCATCCGGCAGCACCCCGCGCTCGAGGCACTCAGCCCCGGGTGCGTCAACAGCGTGCGCATCAACGCCGCGCGCGGCAGCGACGGCCACGTCCGGCTCATCGGCGCGTGCCTCAAGTGCGGCGGCAAGGGCGCCGCGACCGACAACTTCCACACCGGCGGCATCGCCTACCCGCTGGAGCCGGCATCCGGCCGCGTGTCCGGCCCCGGGCGGAACAACACCGATCTGTGCGACTATACCCGCCACCCGGCATCGGGCGCGTATCTGCCCGGATTTTCGATCCCGTTCTGGCCGGAGATCCGCGCGTGCGTATCCCGCGCCATGGATCGCGTGCCCGGCATGGGCTACGTCGGCTGGGACATCGCCGTCACGCCGGACGGCCCCGAACTGATCGAGGGCAACTGGCATTGGCCGGGCGGCAACATCATTCAATTTGACGGAGTGGGCAAATATCCGCTGCTCCGGGACTGTGCAGGTGAAACCCAATGAACAACATGCTCACGGAAAATAAACTGGTGAAAAATCTCCGCGCCTATCCGGTGCTGCACAAGCGCTGGCGCGGCTATGTCAAGGGCGTCCGCGAACTGCCGGACGGCTTCACGGCAGAAAAGCTCTTTCACGACTATCTCAAGGTGCGGCGCCGCAACCCGGAAAAGCGCGTGTCCATGTCCGAGTACATGATCTTCGGCTTCTACGGCCTGACGACCGCGCAGCAAAAGCAGTACCTGACCGACGTGGAGGCAACGCTGCTCATGCGCCCCTACAACAGCGCCGCCGAGCCGTATCTCAAGAGCAAGGTGACGTTTTTGAAAAACTTCACGCAGTTTGTCAGCCGCGGCTGGCTGTACCTGCCGGAGAGCGATCTTGCGGCGTTCGACGCCTTTGTGCACCGGTACCATGACATTGCGCTCAAGCCGCAGTATTCGAGCTGGGGCATCGGTTTTCGCAAGCTGACGGAGGCCGAGTGGGACGCAGTCCCCGACCGGCAGGCGCTGTTCGACGAGCTGTGCGCGGGCAAATATCTGGCGGAGGAATTCATCCAGTCCGATGCGTCGCTCGCGCGCTTTCACCCGGAGTCGCTCAACACGCTGCGCGTGATCACGTTCCGCCGCGGCGAGCGCTTTGAAGTCTTCGGCGCGGGGCTGCGCGTGGGCAACAACGGCTTGCACGTCGACAACGCCCACGGCGGCGGCATCTTCTGCGAGATCAATCCTGCCACCGGCATCATCATGACCGACGGACTCGACGAGTACGGCAACAGCTACATCCTGCACCCGATGACCGGCGTGCGCTTTCGCGGCACGGCCATCCCGCAGTGGGACGAGATCCGCGACTTCTGCCGCAGCGCCGCGCAGACGCTGCCGTGCCTGCGCGTCGTCGGCTGGGATGTGGCCATCCTGCCCGGCGGCAAGCTGGAGCTCATCGAGGGCAACCACAACCCGGGCATGAACATCGTACAGGCGCCGGCCAAGCACGGCGTGCACGACAAGTTTGCCAACATGCTGCTCGACTTTTACGGCGACCCGGCGCAGTACGCGGCGGAAGCGGAGACGCGCGCATGAGCAACTTCACGTTTGCGCCCACGGACATTCCCGGCGTGCAGATCATAGACGTCAAGCACTACGGCGATGCGCGCGGATACTTCATGGAGACCTACCGGGCGGCCGACTTTGCGGCCGCCGGCATCCCGGACACGTTCGTGCAGGACAATCAGTCCGTCTCGCGCCGGGGCGTGCTGCGCGGGCTGCACTTTCAGACGCGGCACCCGCAGGCAAAGCTCGTGCGCGCGGTCTGCGGTGAGATCTTCGATGTCGCCGTCGACCTGCGGCGCGGCAGCGCGACCTACGGCCGCTGGGCCGGCGTGCTGCTCAGCGCAGATAACCGCCGTCAGTTTTATATCCCGCGCGGCTTCGCGCACGGATTTCAGGTGCTGAGCGAGCAGGCCGTCTTTGCCTACAAGTGCGACGATGTCTACCACCCCGAGGACGAGGGCGGCATCCGCTGGGACGATACGGACATCGGCATCGTCTGGCCGGGGCAGAACGCGCCTATTTTGAGTGAAAAAGATCAAAACTGGCCGACACTGCGCGCGCTCGGCATCGAACTGTGCGCACACCCCATGCCGCGGAGGTGATCGTATGAGAATGCTCGTCACCGGTGCCAACGGTCTGCTCGGCAGCGCCGTCGCGGCGGAGCTGACCCGGCGCGGCCACACCTGCATCGCCGCCGGCCGCGCGCCGCAGCCCCGCTGTGCGGATGCGGCCGCCTATGTGCAGACCGATCTGTGCGATGCGCAGGCCGTGCAGGCGTGCATCGCGGACACGCGGCCGGACGCCGTCATCCACTGCGCCGCTTGGACGGACGTGGACGGCGCGGAGCTGCCCGAAAACCGGGCGCAGGTGTTCGCCGTCAACGCCGGCGGCACGAAAAACGTGGCCGCGGCCTGCCGCGACGCCGGCTGCAGGCTGCTCTATCTCACGACCGACTATGTCTTTGACGGGACGGGCACCGCCCCCTACCCCGCCGACTGCGACCGCTTTGCCCCGCTGAATGTCTACGGCGAGAGCAAGCTCGCCGGGGAGCGCGCCGTAACGGAAACGCTCGAACGGTATTTCATCGTGCGCACCTCGTGGGTCTACGGCACCGGCGGCAAAAACTTCGTGCGCACCATGCTGCGCCTGAGCCGGACGCACGACACGCTGCGCGTCGTCAGCGACCAGGTCGGAACCCCCACCTACGCGCCCGATCTCGCGCGGCTGCTCGTCGACATGGCCGAGAGCGACCGCTGCGGCCGCTACAACGCGGTCAACAGCGGCGGCTACGTGAGTTGGTATGACTTTGCATGTGCGATCTTCCGCGCGGCCGGTATCCCCATGACCGTACTGCCGGTCACGACGGAGGAATATGGTCAAAGCCTTGCCGCGCGGCCGCACAACAGCCGGCTCGACACCGGCAAGCTGACCGAAGCGGGCTTTGCCCCCCTGCCGGACTGGCAGGATGCGCTCGCGCGCTGCCTTGCCGCCGAACAACCATAAACGACCGGGGCATCCCGCACCAATGTGCGCGGACGCCCCGGTTTTCTGTTATTCAGCGCCTGGGCTTGATGAGTGACACGAACGACTGGATGCCCGTGTCCTGCGAGCCGCGCGGATAGACCAGCAGCGTCCGCGCCTTGGCACGAAAGCCCTGCACCGGGCGAAACACCACGCCGTCAATCCCCCAGCAGGCAACGCTCGTCGGCATGATGCTGAAAGCAATGCCGGTGTTGATGATGAGGGCGATGCTGTAAAAATCATCGGCGTACATGCGCTTATTCTCGCGCAGACCCATGTTGGCATACATGCCCGCGATCAGCCCCGCCGAGGGCTGACTGTCCTGCGCGCGGTTGAGCACGATCGGCATGCCCTTGAGGTCGCGCGGATGGATCTCTTTCTTCGCCGCCAGCGGGTGCGCCGCGCTGATCATGACCATGCACGGATCCGAGAGCGTGACGCGGCTGTCGAGACCCTTGCCGAGCTCCACGCCGAAGCCGGAGAGCACGGCCATGTCCAGCCGCCCCTCCGCCAAATCGTCGAGCAGGCGCTTGTTGCTGCCGAGCTGAAACTCGATCTCCGCCTCCGGGTGCTGGCGATGGTATTTGCGGATCTGCGAGACGATCGTCCACAGCTCATAGGCGCCGGCATAGCCGATGCGCAGATCCGTCGTATTGCCAAGTGCGACCTTCTTGCCCTGCGCCGCGGCGTCGTTATAGCGGATCATGAGCTGCTTGCACTGCCGGTAGAATACCTCACCCGCCGGTGTCAGGCTCACGCCGCGCTTGCCGCGCACGAACAGCACATAGCCGAGCTCCTGCTCCAGCAGCTTGATCTGCTGGCTGACGGCCGTCTGCGAGATGCACTGTTCCTCGGCAGCCTTGGTGAAATTGAGGTTTTCTGCAGCGGATAAAAATACCGGCAGACGCTGGATGCCCATCCTGTCCACTCCTTTGTCGGGTAAGTATACACTTGCCCACGAAATATAGCCTACTATTATTATAATAAGAAGAAAAACTTATGACAAGGTCAAAAATCGATATTGGACTTCCTCATTTTAAAATGATATTGTTTTAACAAGGAGGAGGGTTCCAATCCCTCTGCGGCACCAAAACCGTCCATTTACAAGGATAACAACAAATCACATAAGGAGGAATTGACATGCAAAACATGCGATTTGAAGGCAAAGTTGTCATCGTGACCGGCGCCAGCTCCGGCATCGGCCGCTCGACCGCACGACTGTTCGCCATGGAGGGCGCCAAGGTCGTCGCCGCGGCGCGCCGCCTGAAGCGGCTCGAGGATCTGCGCGACAAAGTCGCGGCGGAGAACGCCCCCGGCGTCATCCTGCCGGTGAAAACGGACGTGCGCGACCCGGCACAGATCGACGCCATGTTCGACACCTGCCTCAAGAAGTTCGGCCACCTCGACATTCTGGTCAACAACGCCGGCATGCTCGACGGTCAGCTCCCCATTCATGAGACTACGCCGGAGATCTACGACATGATCTACGAGACCAATCAGCGCGCCGTGTTCCTGTGCTGCCAGCGCGCGATCAAGATCTTCCTCGAACAGGGCACCCCGGCCAACATCGTCAACGTGGCCTCGGCCGCGTCTCTGCGCGGCCTGAAGGGCGGCGCGATGTACGTCATGACCAAGCACGCCGTGCTCGGCCTGACGCGCAACATCTCCGCTTCCTTCTTCGAGCGCGGCATCCGCTGCAACTGCATCGAGCCCGCGAACATCCTCACCGAGATCAACAAGGTGCCGCGCGAAAAGGGCATCGGCATCCTCGAGTGGCAGATGCGCGCCGGCAAGGCAGCTCCGCTGCACACCATCACGAAGCCCGGCGAGAAGAAGCCCATCCTCGGCAAGCCGAAAGACTGCGCCAACGCGATCGCGTACCTGGCCGACGATGTGGCCGCGCGCTACATCTCCGGCGCAGAGCTGAAGGTCGACGCCGGCTGGCTCAACATGTAAGTTCCCCCATCTGCTGAGAAAGGAAACGCAACTATGTCGACGCATTACAAAGATTATTACGGCACGCATATGCCCTTCGGGCAGTTCCCGAAATTCGGCGTCCTGTCGAGCGTGAAGGTGCTCATGACGGGCACGAACATCGCCGGCCCCTTCGCCGCGAGCATCATGGCCGAGATGGGCGCGCAGGTCGTGCAGGTCGAGTCCCCGAACATGCCCTGCCAGACCCGCGGCAACTACGGCTACTCGCAGGATCACCGCAACACCTACTCCATCACGCTCAACACCCGCACCCCCAAGGGCAAAGAGGTGCTCGAAAAGCTGATCGCGTGGGCGGACATCTGGATCGAGTCCGGCCGTCCCGGCACCTATGCCAAAAACGGCCTGAGCGATGAGCACATGTGGAAGATCAACCGCAAGCTCGCCATCGTCCACGTCTCCGGCTACGGCCAGACCGGCCCGGACAAGAACAAGGCGGCCTACGACGTCTCCGGCCAGGCCATGGGCGGCTACATGTACATGAACGGCACGAGCCCCACGTCTCCCCCGCTGAAGGTCAACCCCTACCTGTCCGACTATGCCACCGCCTACAACGCCTGCATCTGCGCGCTGTCGATCATGACCAACGCCCGCATCACCGGCGAGGGCGATTCGTGCGACGTGTCGCAGTATGAGACGATGTTCCGTCTGCTCGGCAGCTATCCGGCCGAGTGGTTCAACAAGGGCTACCCCGGCCCGGGCGAGCCGGTCAAGTACCGCACCGGCAACGTCAGCGACATCGCAGCCGGCTTCTCGTTCTACGACTGCAAGGACGGCGGCACCATCTTCATCGGCATGGTCGGCGCCGGCAACACGAAAAAGGGCTATCCGCTCGTCGGCCTGCCCACGCCGGGCGACGGCACGGATCCCGACTTCCCCGAGGGCATGACGGGCTCGCTGAAGTCCCTGCCGCGCGGTCAGCGCATTGAGGCGGCCATCACGAAGTTCTGCGCCGAGCGCACCGTCGACGAGGTCGAGGCCATCATGAACAAGGCCGGCATCCCGAACCAGAAGGCCTTCGGTCCCGCGGACATCGAAAAGAGCGCGCAGTATGCCGCCCGTCACGACATCGCCACCTGGACCGACAGCGTCTACGGTGAGATGAAGGGCATCGGCATCACGAACAAGTTCAAGAAGAACCCCGCCCAGATCGTCGCTTCCGCGCCGACGTTCGGCGAGCACAGCCGCGAGGTGCTGGAGTTCCTCGGCTATACCGAGGCGCAGATCGACGACATGTACGCCAAGGGCGTGACCGCGACGATGGATCCGCGCGAGACGGCCATCCAGTGGCACCTCAAGGACTGGCAGTTCTTCTGGAGAGACGATCAGGCCGAAAAGCTGGATCTGTAAAAGCTTCCGAAAACCATAACCATAAAGGAAAACGGAGGTTTCAAATATGCCTAGTTACAATCCCGGAACCTACGAGGGCACCGGCCGCGGCTACGGCGGCAAGCTCATCGTCAGTGTGACGGTATCGGAAAACCGGATCGAATCCGTAAAAGTGACGCAGCACAAGGAATACCGCGGCATTGCCTGGGGTCTGAACACGACGCCGATGGAGCATTTCCCCAAGCTGATCGTGGAGTACCAGACGCTGAACATCCCCACGGTCGACGGTGCGGATCTGACGTGCGCCGCGATCCTCGACGCGACGGCGGCGGCACTCAAGGCTGCCGGTGCGTCCAAGGACGACATTGCCGCGCTCAAGGCCGCGCCCGCCCCGAAGGCGCCGGAGTATTCCGACGAAGTGCGCACGGTCGACGTGGTCGTGTGCGGCGCAGGCGCAGGCGGTCTGGCCGCAGCCATTGAGGCGAAGCTGGCCGGCGCGGACGTCGTCATCGTCGAAAAGCAGGGCATCACCGGCGGCGCCACCGCGAGAAGCGGCGGCAAGCTCCTCGGTGCCGGCACGAAGTGGCAGAAAAAGCAGGGCCTTTACGACAACACGGACATGGTCTATGACTACCTCATGGACGTCGGCAACCGCAACGGCAAGTTCATGGACGAGTCCAAAAACCGCTACCTGGTCGACCACCTCAACCAGACGCTCGACTGGCTCACCTCCATCGAGGCGACCGTGAAGGGCGACCCCAAGGAAGTGCTCGCCGAGCCGTGGCAGCCGCTGTCCAAGCCCGTGGAGAAGGACGGCGTGCTCAAAACGCACTTTGATGTGCTCGACGTCGAGCCCATCCACGTCAGCCTGCAGCCGTGGCGTGTGCACAACTCCCCCGGCGGCGGCGGACAGACCAACGGCGAGGGCGGCGAGATCTCCACGCCCCTGACGCTGTACTATGAAAACGACCTCGGCGGTGAGATCATCTACGACACCGCCATGAACGAGATCCTCACCGACGAAGCGGGTGTCGTCACCGGCGTGACGTGCACGCGCAAGGGCGGTGCCAAGCTCACGCTCTACGCGAGAAAGGGTGTCATCCTTGCGACCGGCGGCTATGCCCGCAACAAGGAAATGGTCGCGCGCTACCCCGTCGCGCACTACTTCAGCAACGTGCCGCACGGCAACGTCGGCGACGGTCTGACGGCCGCCGAGAAGATCGGCGCGCTCAACTATGAGCACCCCGCCGTGCAGGTCGTGTACACGAGCCTGACCTGCGGCATCGGCATCAACGACGAGTCCGGCCTCATCGTCAACGACCGCGGCGAGCGCGTCGTCAACGAGTGGAGCTATCAGTACACCGTGAGCGACGCCATCGCCCGCTCCGGCAGCAACTGCGGCTGGTACATCACCAGCGGCAAGGAGCCCTACGACGGCGTGCAGTACGGCTACAAGGCCGCGGTCGCCGGCAAGTCCAAGGATCCCTGCGCCACTTCCATCGAGGGGCTGGCCAAGAAGATGGGCTGCGACCCGGCGACGCTGCAGGCGACCTATGACCGCTACTGCGAGCTGGTCGAAAAGGGCGTCGACGAGGACTTCGGCAAGCCGGCCGAGTTCCTGCACCCGATCAAGGGACCCAAGTTCGTCGCGCTGCGTATGCACCCGTGCGTGACCGTCACGTTCGGCGGCCTGGAGACGGACGTCTCCGCGCGCGTCATGAAGCCCGACGGCTCCGTGATCCCGCACCTGTACGCCGCCGGCGAAGTTGCCGGCACCGGCATGTACGGCACGCAGTACCCGACCTGCGGCACGTCGATCGGCAGTGCCCTGTTCTATGGACGCATCGCCGGCCGCGCAGTCACCGATCAGGCTTTGCTGTAATCCCCCCTTACAGCACCCCGATAGAAAAGCGCCGCAGAGCAATGCTCTGCGGCGCTTGTTTTCGCCCGGCAGCGCGCCTGCCGGGTGTCTTTATTTTCTGGCGTTTTTCGCCTCCAGCTCCAGGAGCGCGCGCTTCATGGCGAGCCCGCCACCATAACCGGTGAGCGAACCGTCCGCCCCGATGACACGATGACACGGGATGACGAGGAAGATCGGGTTGCTGTGGTTCGCCATGCCGACGGCGCGGCACGCCTTTGGACGGCCGATGGCCTCGGCGATCTGCTTGTAGGTGCGCGTCTCCCCGTAGGGAATGTCGCGCAGCGCCGCCCAGACCTGCTCCTGAAACGGCGTGCCGTGCACGCGATACGGGAAGTCAAACGCCGTGCGCGTGCCGGCAAAGTAGGCATCCAGTTGTTCAAACACCAGCGCCGTCAGCGCATTCGGCGTCTCCTCCGGCAGCGGCGCACACGCATTTTTCAGCGCCGTGACCGCGCCGTCGTCATATTCCACCAGCAGGTCGCCTGCCGGCGCGTGATAAATCACTGCTCCCTTCATGGATCCGTATGCTCCTTTCGATACGCTGACGGCGTGCAGCCGATCCGCTGTTTGAAAAAGCGATTGAACGTGGCCAGGCTCGCAAAGCCCGCCGCGCAGGCGATATCCACGATCCGCGCGTCTGTCCGCGTGAGCATCCGCTCCGCCGCCTGCAGGCGCAGACGATCCGCATATTCTTTGGGCGTCACGCCGTATGTCTGCTTGAAAATGTCCGTCAGCCGCCGCGGCGTCAGGCCAATGTCGCCGAGCTGCGCCGTGTCACCGGCCGATACCGCCGCGTCGATCTTCTCCTTTGCCTCTGCCGCGATCTCGCGCAAGGGTTCATATGCCGGCAGATCGCTGCGGCAGCGCTTGCAGGGGCGAAAGCCGACTGCGCGCGCCGCCTCCGCCGTCGGAAAATAGCAGACGTTTTCCCGCCGCGGCGGCTTGGAGCGGCAGGACGGGCGGCAGAAAATGCCCGTCGTTTTCACGGCATAGAAAAACCGGCCGTCATAGCCTGCATCCGAGTGTACGACCGCCTCCCACATTTCCTGCTCCGTCATCGTTTTGCACCCTCATTTACAGATTTACCGCGATCAGCGACACACCCGACAGTACCAGCAGCACGGACGTGAGCCTGCGCACCCACTTTTCGTCCAGAACGCGGCTGCACTTTATGCCTGCAAACAGCCCCAGCGCCGCAAACGGAAGGAGCATTGCCGCGGTCTTGACCGTGTCGAACGTGAGCAGCCCCAGCACCGAATAAAGGACGATGCGGAACGTGCCGTCCACGATGAACACGGCACTGATATTGGCCTTGAACGCATTGGTATCATCCGTCACGCGGCTGACATAGGCCGCCAGCAGCGCGCCCACGCCAAACAGGCCGCAGAGCACGCCCGCCGCGACACCGATGACCGCGAGCATCCATTTAGAGGCACAGGCGCGCTTTTGGCTGAATTCGCGCGTGAGCATCTCCGTGCCCAACCCGAGCACCACGACGCCGAAAACCAGCTTGATCGCACGGGCATCCACATGCTTGAGCAAAAGCGCCCCCGGAATGCTGCCCGCCAGCACGAGCGCCGCCAGCGGGAGCCAGACCTTCGGATCTAATCGCCGCCGGTTATTCCATGTGAGAATCAGATTGGACGGGTAACCCAGCAGCAGGTCAATCGGCGAGATGTTGGCATTGGCCGCGCCGAAACTCAGGATCGAGGTGAACACCAACGTGTTGGCAAAACCGCACAGCCCCTTGATAAAATATGCGGCCAGTGCCGCGATCCACCACAAATACATCTGCTGCTCCGTTTCCGCACCGCTGCACCGTTATCTTGCGCTCAGTATAACACGAAACCGGCAAAAAAAGCTTCGCAAAAACGGAAATTCCATTCGATCATGACAAAAAAGGAAGCATCCTGACCGGATGCTTCCTTTTCATGGTACGCCCGAGCGGATTCGAACCGCTGGCCTACAGAGTCGGAGTCTGTCACTCTATCCAGCTGAGCTACGGGCGCATATTCAGCAGGAGTTATTATAGCAAAGTCCGGGCAAAATGTAAAGCAGGATTTTCTGTTCCCATTTGGCGGCGGATATGCTATACTGAGCGCAAGAAACCTGCATCGGAAGGATACATTCTATGAAGCATACACGTCTGCATACCCGTCTGCTCGCGCTGCTGCTGTGCTGCGCGCTCGTGCTGCCGCTGAGCGCCTGCGGCGAGGACAAGAGCACCACGCAGCAGATCTTTGCCATGGACACGGTCATGGATCTGACCGCCTACGGCAAGAAGGCCGATGACGGCATCAACGCCGCCATCAGCATCATCAACAGCATGGACGCGCTGCTCGACCCGGAAAACGAGCGCAGCAAGACCTATGAGATCAACCACGCCATGGGCGAGCCCGTCGTCGTCAACGAACAGATCGCCAAAATGCTGCGCACCGCGCAGACCGTGTCCGAGCGCTCGAACGGCGCGCTCGACCTGACCACCTATCCCCTGAGCAAGCTCTGGGGCTTCATCGACCAGAATTACCGCGTGCCGTCGGACGCGGAGATTGAGCGGCTGCTGCCGTGCGTGGACATGAGCAAGGTGCAGCTCTCGAGCACGGACGACAGCGCAAACTCGCTCGTGACCATGCCGGCGGACATGTCGCTGAGCTTCGGCGCCGTGGCCAAGGGCTGCGCGTCGGACTATGCCATTCAGGCCATGCGCGCCGCCGGCGTCACGAGCGGCGTGGTGTCCCTCGGCGGCAACGTGCAGACGCTCGGCAAGAAGCCGGACGGCAGCGACTGGAACATCGCCGTGCAGGATCCGAACGACACCGGCAGCTACCTCGGCTACCTCACCGTGGGCGAGACGGCCGTCATCACCTCCGGCAGCTACCAGCGCTACTTCACCGAGGGCGGGCAGAAATACCACCACATTCTCTCCCCCAAGACTGGCCGGCCGGTGAACAACGGCCTGCTGTCCGTGACGATCGTGTGCGAGGACGGCACGCTGGCCGACTGCCTGTCGACTGCGATGTTCGTGCTCGGGCCGCAGGCGGCGCTCAACTACTGGCGCACCTACGGCGGGTTTGAGATGGTGCTCGTCAAGTCCGACGGCCATGTGATCCTCACCAACGGCCTGTACGGAAAATTCACCCCCAACGGCGACAACTATGTCGTCCAGTATGAGAGCTGATGGACATGAAACTGCAAGATCGGGAATTTTTCCGGCGCGACGTACTCTGCGTCGCGCCGGATCTGGTTGGGCGCATCTTGGTGCGCCGGCTGCCGGACGGCACGCTGCTGCGCGCGCGCATCACGGAGACGGAAGCCTACCGCGGCGCGCAGGACACGGCCTGCCACGCCTGTCACGGCCGCACCAAGCGCACGGAAGTGCTCTATCACGACGGCGGCACGATCTATGTCTACCTCTGTTACGGTATGCACTGGATGCTCAACATCGTGACCGGGCACGTGGACACGCCGCAGGCCGTGCTCATCCGCGCGTGCGCAGACGGCGCGGGCGGCCCCGGCAAACTGACAAAACGTCTGCAGATCGATAAGGCCTTCAACGATCTGGACATCACGACCTGCCCGGCGCTCTGGATCGAGGACGACGGGCAGCGCTTCGCGCTCGAGACCGACACGCGCGTCGGCATCGGCTACGCCGCGCCGGAAGATCAGGCACGGCTCTGGCGCTGGAAATGCGGCGCACGGGAGGCACAGGTATGACCTACACACCGGACACTCCGCTCGAAGCACTGGCCGGCATCGGGCCGAAAAAAGCGCAGGCATTCCAAAAGCTCGGCGTGGCGACGCTGCGCGACCTGGCAGGGCTTTACCCGCGCCGGTACGAGGATCGGACACAGTTTCGCACGATCGCGGACGCGCAGCCCGGCGAGGCCGTGTGCATCCGTGCAACGGTCGCGGCCGAGCCGCGCGCGCAGTATGTCCGCAGCGGGCTCACGCTCGTGAAAGTCCGCGTCGTGGACGATACCGGCGCGCTGGAAATCACCTACTTCAATCAGCCCTACCGCAAAAACAACCTGCATGCGGGCGAGACATACATCTTCTACGGCAAGGTGGAGGCCAGCGGCTTTCGCAAGGCAATGACGAACCCCGTCTGCGAGCAGGCGGCGCGCTGCGGCAGCGTGACCAACTGCTTTTATCCCGTCTATCCGCTGACGACCGGCGTGACGCAAAACGACATCCGCAAGGCCATGGCGCCCGCGCTGCGTGCCTGCATCGGGCAGCTTCAGGACGTGATCCCGGCGGATATCGCGCGCACCTACGCCCTCGCGCAGCAGGACTATGCGCTGCAAAACATCCATCAGCCGGCAGATGCGGCGGCGCTCACACTCGCGCGCAAGCGGCTGGTGTTTGAGGAGCTGTTCGTGCTCTCGACCGCCATGGCGCACATCCGCGCGCAGCGGCGCGCCGAGGGCGGCATCCGCATGCAGGCCTCCGACCTCGAAACATTTTACCGCACGCTCCCCTTCTCGCCCACCGCGGCGCAGCGGCGCGCCGTCGCCGCCGCCGTGCAGGACATGGTTTCCGGCGTGCCGATGAGCCGCCTCGTGCAGGGCGACGTCGGCTCCGGCAAGACGCTCGTCGCCGCGGCATGCATCTGGTTTGCGCACGAAAACGACTGCCAGAGCGCCTTCATGGCGCCGACGGAGATCCTCACCGAGCAGCACGAGCACACCCTGCGCACGCTGCTCGAACCGTTCGGCATCCGCGTCGGCCGCCTGACGGGCGCGATGACTGCGCGGCAAAAGCGCGAAGTAAAGCAGGCGCTTGCCGGCGGCCTGCTCGATGTCGTCGTCGGCACGCACGCGCTGCTCAGCGACTCGGTGACGTTTTTCCGCCTCGGCCTCGTCATCACGGACGAGCAGCACCGCTTCGGCGTCGAGCAGCGCGCCGCGCTCGTGCGCAAGGGCGAGCAGCCGCACACGCTCGTCATGAGTGCGACGCCCATCCCGCGCACGCTGGCACTGCTGGTGTACGGCGATCTGGACGTGTCGATCATCGACGAGCTGCCGCCCGGCCGGCGGCCGGTGCAGACCGTGTGCGTGGACGAGCGCTACCGCGCGCGGCTCAACGCCTTCATTGACAAGCTCATCGGCGAGGGGCGGCAGGTGTTCGTCGTCTGCCCGAAAGTGGAGGAAACGGACGACGTCCCGTCCGATCTCAAGTCCGCAGAGGAACACGCGCAGGTGCTGCAGCGAACGTTCCCGCAGCACCGCGTGGCCTGCATCCACGGCCGCATGAAGGCCAAGGACAAGGACGCCTGCATGGCCGCCTTCGCCGCCGGAGAGACGGACATTCTCGTCTCGACAACGGTGATCGAGGTCGGCGTGGACGTGCCGAACGCGGCGCTCATGATCATCGAAAACGCCGAGCGCTTCGGCCTCTCGCAGCTTCACCAGCTTCGCGGGCGCATCGGGCGCGGGCCGTTTCAGTCCTACTGCGTGCTCGTATCGGACGCGCACACGGACGAGGCGCGCGCGCGGCTGAAGGTGCTGTGCGACACAGCCGACGGCTTTCAGATTGCGGAAGCCGACCTGCGCCAGCGCGGACCGGGCGACTTTTTCGGCAACCGGCAGCACGGTCTGCCGGCGCTGCACATCGCCGACCTCGGCACGAACATGGCCGCCGTCAACGACGCGCGCGACGCGGCGCGCACGGTGCTGGCTACCGACCCGGCGCTCGCCGCGCCCGAGCACGCGGCGCTGCGCGCCCAGTGCACGCGGCTCTTCGCCGCCAACGACGGGCATTTTAACTGACAGCCAACGGAGGTATCCATGACCATCGCACAAATTCTCAGCAAAATGATCGCCGCATCCAATGGCAACATCCACGACATTGACCACCTCCTGCGCGTCTGGGCCTATGCCCGAACGATCGGCGAACTCGAGGGACTGGATCCGGAGACGCAGTACCTTCTGGAGGTCGCCGCCATCACGCACGACATCGCCTGCCCGCTCTGCCGCGAGAAATACGGCAGCACCAATGGCAAGTATCAGGAGCAGGAGGGCGCCGTGCTGGTGCGCGCTTTTCTCGCCGGCACCGGCATGACGGAGGTGCAGATCGCGCGCGTGGCCTATCTCGTCGGCCATCACCACACACTGCGGGATATCCACGGCGCGGACTATCAGATCCTCATCGAGGCGGACTACATCGCTAACGCCTCCGAGAACGGATACGACCGGCAGAGCATCGTGCACTTTCTGAACACCATCATGAAAACCGCAAGCGGCAGGCAGCTCGCTGCCGCCGTACTGGGCATTTCCGCGGCCGAGCTCGGCCGCACCGGCCGCTGACGGCGGACTTTTTACGACACACACGGAGGGAACGGCATGAAAATCCTGCTTTTGAGCTGCAGCACCGGCGAGGGGCACAACCACTGCGCGCTCGCCGTCAAGGAGGCGCTGGACGCGCGCGGACACGAGACGTCCTTTCTCGATATGCTGCACATGTTCGGCGACCCCGGGCCGCTGAGCTTTGACAAGATCCTCAACCGCATCTCGACCAAGGCGCCGGACGTGTTCGGCATGATGTACCACGCGGGCGCGATGTACAGCGCGACCGGCGTCACCTCGCCGGTGTACATGGCCAACATCCGCCATGCGCGGCAGCTCAACGCCTTCATCCGCGACAACGGCTACGACGCCGTCGTCTGCTCGCACCTGTTCCCGATGGAGACGCTCACGTTCCTGCGCCGGTGGGAGCGCTGCGAGGTGAAATGCTACGGCATTCTCTCGGACTACACGTGCATCCCGTTTCTCGCCGAGACCGATCTGGACGCTTACTTTCTGCCGCACGGCGAGGTGCGGGAGCTGTGCATCCAGGCCGGGATGCCGGCGGAGAAGCTCATCGTGACCGGTATGCCGGTGGCGGCGCGCTTTCTCGCGCCGATGGACAAAGCCGCCGCGCGCGCAGCGCTGGGGCTGCCGGCGGACAAAAAGATCTATCTCATCATGACCGGCGGCATCGGCTGCGGCGACGCCGTGTCGCTGTGCGACGCGATCCGCCGCGTGCCGGATGACAACGCGCTGCTGTGCGTGCTGCCCGGCCGGAACGAAGCGCTGCGGCAGGCACTCGAGAACGCCTACCACGGGCAGGGCGTGCTGACCGTGCCGTTCACGGATCAGGTACCGGCCTACATGCACGCGGCCGACGTGCTGCTGAGCAAGGCCGGCGGCATCTCCAGTTCCGAGGCAGCCATGCTGGGCGTGCCGCTCGTGCACACGATGGCCATCCCCGGCGTGGAGACGGAAAACGCCGCGTTCTTTGCCCGCCACGGCCTGTCGTTTTTCGCGCGCAATGTCGATGAGGCCGCGCGCTTTGCCGACCGGCTCATCTACGATCCGGCGTGCGCCGGACGCATGCGCGCCGCACAAGCCGCCTGCCTGCCGCGCGACGGCGCGCAGCAGATCGCAGCCGCCGTCACGGCGCGGTAAACAGCACAAAAAACAGCGCCCTGCGCAGGATGCTCTTCCTGCGCAGGGCGCCTTTTTATCGTTTCAGTCCTGCTCAAACGTCTCGGTCAGCCGCGCGGCAAACGCCTCCGGCTGCCCGGAGACAAGCTCCGCGTGCGCGCAGTCCGGAAATGGGACGAACACCGTCTCCGGCAGCAGGCGGCGCACATGGCGAATGTCGAGCGCACGCTGGGAATACTCCTTCTGCCCATACCAATACGATACGCGCGCCGCCGTGGGCAGGCGCCCCGGCAGCGGGTAGTTGAAGCAGGAATCGAACACGCGCCAGACATCGCGCCGGTCCATCCGCCCCAAGATCGTGCAGACATCCTCCACCGCCGCCGCGCCGAAGCGCTGCGACGGGAACGCCCGGCGGATGAGCGCCAGGTGCCGCTGCGCAAAGTGAATGACGAGATAGTTGCGCAGGGAAAAGCCCCGCGTCAGCCACCGCGGCGCACGGTACGGCGTGATGGCCGCATCGAGCACACACGTGCGCACCGGGAGCTTTCCGTCCGCCAGCAGCCGCAGCGCGACCGCACCGCCCATGGACACACCATACAGCCCCCAGAGTGTGCCGATGCCCCGCTGCGCCAGCCAGCCGTCCAGCTCGGCCGCGATGGCCTCCACGCTCGTGTAGGGCGTCTTTTCGTCCGGGTCATGCGCCGGGAGCGCCGGGATGATGAGATGATACTGCGTCTGCAGGCGCTCCGCCGCGGGCTCGAACATCCGCCAGCTCAGGCAGGCACTGTGCAGCAGCAGGACGGTCTTTTCGTGTTCGGTTCCAAATTCGTGGATGCGCATGGGCGAGCCTCCATAGGACAGATTCCGAATTATGATAGGCAGATGCACGCCGCGTTGTCAAGCACGGGCGCAAAAAAATCGTCCACCCGGAGGGGAATCCGGCGGACGATTCTTTGTTGGGGACAGCGGTCACGCACAGGCAACGTGCGTGGTGTCACACCGCTGCAGGGAATGGGGAAGAGAAGAGAGGTGAGGTGATTTGGCTTGCTGCATCTGTTGTTGGTATCGGTAACCGGAGGGGGATCCGGGTACGATCGAAAGAAATCAGCCGACGAGCGTCTTGCCGAGCGCCTGGCAGGCCGCGAGGGCCGCCGCATCGGGCGCTTCGTTGCAGATCACGCTGTCGCATGCGAGCTGGATACCGGAGCTGCGGCAGTCGCGCTCCCAGTTGTGCATCCACTCGCCGCCGCCCCAGCCGTAAGAGCCGAACAGGGCGACACGTTTGCCTTTCAGGCTGGACTTGCAGCCTTCAAACATCGGTTCAAATTCCATGTCCTCCAGGACTTCGGAGCCCATGGCCGGGCAGCCAAGCGCCACGGCATCATATCCGCTGACGGCGGAAGCATCCACATCGGAAGCGGTCAGAAGCACTGCGTCCGCGCCAGCACTTTTCATGCCCTCGAGCACGGCGTTGGCCATGGCCTCGGTATTGCCGGTGCCGCTCCAATAGATGACTGCTGCTTTTTTCATGATGGTAACATCCTTTCCTTATTCGCTGTATTTGTCGGCTGCCGCACGTTCACGGCGAGCTGTGCAATGCTCGAGCCCGCGTGCAGACGTTCGCAGTAGATTTCGGTGCATCGTTTGTATTTTGCAAACAGGTCGCGCGCCCGCTGTTCATCGCCGTACACCTTCCAGAGACCGGCATACTTGAAATCGGCCGCGTGGTGCTCGATGAAGCCCTGGACATCCTCCGGCGGATAGCTCAGAAACAGGCCAATCTCGTGGGGGAATTCGTCGTACGCGCGCAGACGCTCGATGAGCTTCATCAGGCACTGCTCGCTGCTGCCGCAGACATAACCTGCGTGCCGCAGAATCTCTGCTGCCAACTGATCCTGCAGATCCCGTTCCAGATCGTGCGGGCGGTACAGATACAGCAGCGCGCTCTTGTCCGTGAATCGCAGCGGGAGGAGGCAGAGTCCTTTGGGAACCAGCACCTGGTTATACTGGCGGATCTCCATGAGCAAAGTCTCCCGGCTTTCATACGGACAGGGGAACAGGCTGCCGGTCTTGATACCGGCCAGAGTCGGCGCGCAGAGCCGTACGACGTTTTCCTCCGACATGGCTTGCCTCCTTGTCTGTGGTTGCTTACCGGTTTTCGCGCAGTGAGCAATGCTGCGCGGCTGTTGGTTAAATCTGTCTAACTCATGTGGGAAAAGCTGCGCGTTTCGTTGCTTTCTGGTGTTATGATACTGCATGGCATCCACAACATCCGCTCCAAATCATCGGAACATGGCTCCAAAATGAGAATCCGATCCGTCCGCCCGGCCGTCAGACCGCAGGTGCCTCCGGCGCGCAGCTATCGCAGTCGATGCCGCTGCGGTAGGCGTTGGGCGAAACGCCGATGACATCCCGGAACGCCTTGGCGAACTTGCTGCCGTTATCATACCCAAACTGGCCGGCAATATCCAGCACCGTGCGGTCGGTCTGGCGCAGGAGGCGCGCGGCGCCGTGCATTTTCTGCGCACGCAAAAACGCCGCCGGCGACATGCCATACACGCCGCGGAAGCTGCTGTTGATGAGTGTGGCCGAGGCGCCGAAGCGTTTTGACAGCTCCGCGACCGTCAGCCGCCGCTCCGTATTCTCGAGCAGATATGTGCCCACCTGCTCGGCGAGCTGCACCTGCGCCTGCGGATAGCTGTGCTGGGGCTGCGCCGCCTGCACGGGAAACGCGCTCAAAAACAGCAGCAGCTCTAAAATTTTCACTTTGAAATAGCCCTTGCGGATGTCGTCCGGCACGGAATAAAGCTCGGAGAAAATGTGCGTCACGCCCTGTGACGAGCGCGTGACAAAGCAGCCGGTCCCGGCACAGAATTTTTCGATGAGCGCGCTCGGCCGCACCTCAACATCCTCGAGAAAGCACGACAGGCAGTCCGGCGCGCGCGCCGGGTCGATCGACACCGTGATGCCGTGGTAGTGCCCCGTCGGGAAGCTGGCCGGCCCGGCCTTAGCGGCACGCTGCACGAGCGCCAGATCGCCCGGCGCGAGGAAAAAGCAGGCGTCGCCATACGGGTAGGCGATGCGCCCCTCCCGGCAGTGGTGGATCTCCAGACAGCCGGGTGCCTGCGCGCGCTGCATGGCGCAGCTCGTGGCATGCACGTCGTTATACGCGATCTCGATCCCGGGGAAAACCGGATAGACCGTCTGCACCACTTCCCCATCGGCATCGTCGAGACGGTAGACCGTGTGCTCGGCATCCTGATGCAGCACGGCCGCTTGCCCGTGCTGCGGTGCAGCCGCCTGTGTGCCCGTTATAGATCCGTTTCGTTTTGCTGTGGCCATTGCGCCGCACCTCCCATGTTACAAAGTTTATAGTTAGATGTGTCTAATTTATAAAGAAAGAAAAACGCCGTCCCCGACGGCATTACGGATACTTTATTATATCGTGTCCCCGCCGCCGCGTCAAGCGGCAGAAGGCACAAACGCCCTATGCGGTCATCGCCGCATCGGGTATTTGTGCGCTCGGTGGCGTCGCGCCGCACAGGCGAACCGGTCAAGCATAGCCATGTCCATACACATACTGGTCTGCATTTGCACGCTTTGCCAACGGCTGCACCGATTTGCCAATCGTGTTACCAAGTTTTTGTTGATTTACCCTACTTACCCGCTATATAATAGGTTTGCTTTCAAAGGAGGGACAAACATGTTGATTTCAACCAGAGGCCGCTATGCGCTTCGGGTCATGATCGATCTGGCCGAGCATCAGGCAGACGGTTTTATCCCTCTGAAAGTCATTGCGCAGCGGCAGGAGATCTCCGAAAAATATCTGGAGAACATTATCAAGCTCCTGGTAAAAGCAAAGCTGCTGACCGGCGTGCGGGGCAAGGGCGGCGGATATATGCTGACAAAAGCGCCGGAACAATACACGGTCGGGAGCATCCTGCGGATAACTGAGGATTCCATGGCGCCCGTCGCCTGCCTCACGCCCGGCTCTGACGCTTGTCCCCGGGCGGCCGAATGCCGCACGCTCCCCATGTGGCGGGGGCTGGATCAGCTCATTACGGATTACTTTGAGAATATCACCCTTGCGGATCTGAGGCACAAGGATCCGGACGGGTATGACTATGTGATATAAGCTGCACCCCTGTTTGCAAAAAAAGATGTCCGCCTTTCTGGCGGACATCTTTCTATTATTTTGGGGGAACGCCGCTGCAGAGCGATCCGAATCGGTCACAGCGGCCGCTCCCACGCGGTCAGGTCTTTGACGACCTCGCCCGCGACGATCAGCCCGACCGTGGCAGGCACGAAAGCGTTGCTGCCGGGAACCTGCCGCCGCTGCGGGTTTGCCGGCAATTGCGTTTTCGCTTCTGGCGCAGCATTGCAGACGCATTTCGGCCGAGCGCGTCCCAACTGTGCACCGGAGTTTTTCGCTCTTGAACAAAGAAAAGCCCTGCAACCGTAACGGTTACAGGGCTTTTCTGGAGCTAGTGATGTGACTCGAACACACGACCTGCTGATTACGAATCAGCTGCTCTACCGACTGAGCTACACTAGCGCATTTCTTGCAGCTTGCATATTCTATCACATGGATGCGGGGATGTCAACAAAAATGTTCGACGATTACTATTTGTTTTCATGCATGAAAAAATGTTGACTTTCTGCACGATTTGTCGATTTTCTTCGCTTTCTGTCGGTTGTGCAGAATTTGCACTGTAACTGCCAGCGGAAAAACACGCGCCATATCAGGCGTTTCCCACCGCAGGCTCGATCAAAGTTCTTACATTTTCGTGACAATATGTTTACATAACTTTTCTGCTGCTTTGCATTTGCTATGAGTTATCAACATTTTCAACCGACTTTTCAACACGAGATTTTTCTTTGCAGATCAATGTTTTCACGCGTTTTTGCACAAATCAGGAAATTCCGGAAACGGACTTTGTGGATTTTTCAAACACAAGTTTTGTTACCATAACACAAATCTCTCGCCCAGGCGAGAGATTTGAAAAAATGCTTGACAGGCAAAATGCAGGATTTGTGCCGCCGGTGATGATTCAGAGCAGGCCGCTGTCTGCAAACGACACATAATCCTCGCCGCAGACGATAATATGATCCGTGAGCGTGATTCCTACGAGCAAAAGTGCGTCCCGGATGCGGCGCGTCGTGAGCTCGTCCTCGTGCGACGGCAGCGCGTAAGCATCGACGTGGTTATGACTGAGGATGACGGACACCGCCTTTTGCGACAGCGCCGTCTCAACAATGGTGCGCACAGACACTTCGGCCGCATTGACAACGCCGCGGCCGACCTCCTTACAACTGATGAGGCCGCCCTTGGCATCCAGGCACAGGAGGTACACGACCTCCGCACGCTCATACAGATACAGCGGCACGAGGTAGTTCCCGGCGTCCTCACTGGAGCGCAGGATCGTCTGCTGACGGCGCTTGGCCATCTGGTACCGGCGGCCGACCTGCGGAATGAGCGTGAGGAGCGTGGCCACGTTTTCCCCCACGCCGGGGACGTGCATCATGTCGTCGAAGCTCGCCTCGAAAACCGCGTCCAGCGTGCCGAAGTGGTCGAGCAGCGCGTGCGCGAGCTCGTTGACATCCCGCCGGGGCACGGCGTAAAACAGCAGCAGCTCGAGCACGCTGTGGTCGTCGAAATTATCGAGCCCGCTGCGCACGAAGCGTGCCTTCATGCGGGCGCGGTGCCCGTCATGCACGCCCATAAAACGGCACCTCGGAGATCTCCATAGTGGCCCAGGCGTTGAGCTCGCTGCCGGCGCGCGCTCCGCGCAGGTACTCATAATACGCCTGGCAGCCGATCATGGCGGCGTTGTCGCCGCAGAGCTTCAGCGGCGGAACAAACAGGCGGATGCCGGCCGCATCACAGGCGGCCTGAAAATCGCCGCGGATGCGGGAGTTTGCCGCGACGCCGCCCGCCACGGCGAGCTTGTCATAGCCGAGCTCCTGCACCGCCGCCATCGTGCGCGGCACGAGGCTCTCGCTCATGGCGCGGCAGAACGACGCGGCGAGCGAGGGCTTGTCGAGCGGCTCGCCCTTCTGCTCGGCCGTGTGGGCAAGGTTGATGACGGCCGTTTTCAGGCCGCTGAAGCTCATGTCATACGGGCAGCCGTCCACGTGGCCGATGGGGAGCTTGTACTTGCGGTCGTCGCCGGTCTTGGACAGGTCGTCGATGGGCTTGCCGCCGGGATACGGCAGGCCGAGCACGCGCGCGGTCTTGTCAAAGCACTCACCGGCCGCATCGTCGCGCGTGGCGCCGAGGATGCGCAGGTCGGTATAGTCGCGCACATCGCAGATGAGCGTGTTACCGCCCGAAATGGCCAGGCACACGAACGGCGGCTCCAATTCGGGGTAGGCGATGTAGTTGGCCGCGATGTGCCCGCGCACGTGGTGCACCGGGATGAGCGGCACGCCGAGCGCGAGCGCGGCGGACTTGGCAAAGTTTACGCCGACGAGCAGCGCGCCGATGAGACCGGGCGCACAGGTGACGGCCACGGCGTCAATGTCGTCGCGGGTCAGCCCGGTCACCGCCAGCGCGCGGTCGGCGAGCTGGGAGATGACCTCCACGTGCGAACGCGAGGCGATCTCGGGCACGACGCCGCCGTAAATGGCGTGCAGGTCGGCCTGGGAAAAAATCTGGTCAGTCAGCACCTCACGCCCGTCGCGCACGAGGGCGACGGCCGTCTCGTCACAGGAAGATTCGATCGCAAGAATAATCATATTGTCTCTGCCTCTCTCCGGAACCAGGTCATGAGGAGCGCATCCTCATCCGGCTTCTGATAATAATTTCGGCGCTGGCCGACGGTCTGAAATCCGTGCTTGCGGTACAGCGCGATGGCGGGCGCGTTCGATAAGCGCACCTCGAGCGTCAAAAACGCGAGATCGAGCGCCGCCGCCCGCGCGCACAGCGCATCGAGCAGCGCATCCGCGACACCCTGCCGGCGGTACGCGGGCGCGACGGCGACATTGCCGATGTCGCCCTCATCGAGCACGTGCAGGAAGTTCGCGTAGCCGAGCACCGTCTCCCCCGCCGCCGCGATGAGAAACACATGCCGCGCATCCGGAAGCTGGCTGCATAGCTGCGCGCGCGTCCACGGCGCGGAAAAGCACGCGCGCTCGAGTGCTTCGAGCTGCGGCAGGTGTGCAGCTCCGGCGTCGCAGATCGTGTAGTCCATCAGTGCGCCTCCGCCCAGCTCGCGCCGATCTTTGCATCCACGAGCAGCGGCACGCGGTAATCGACCACGTGCTCCATCTCCTCGACGAGGATGGCTTTTACCGTCTCGGCCTCTGCCGCCGGGCACTCGACGATGAGCTCGTCGTGCACCTGCAGCAGCAGCCGCGCCTCGAGCCCCTCGGTGCGCATGCGGCGATCGACCCGCACCATGGCGGCCTTGATGATATCCGCCGCCGTGCCCTGAATGGGCATATTGAGCGCCACGCGCTCACCGAAGCTGCGGAGGTTGAAATTCGACGACTTGAGCTCCGGCAGGTCGCGCCGGCGGCCGAAGAGCGTCGTGACATAGCCGTCGGCCTTCGCCTGCTCGACGATGCGCTTCATGTAATCACGCACACCGTGGTACTTGGCAAAGTAGCTGTCCATGTACGCCTTGGCCTCGCTCTGGAACACGCCGATGTCCTGCGCGAGGCTGAACGCCGAGATGCCGTAAACAATGCCGAAATTGACGGCCTTGGCGTGCGAGCGCTGCAGCGGCGTGACCTCGGCGAGCGGCACACCGAACACCTGCGACGCCGTGACGGCGTGGATGTCTTCCCCGCTGCGGAAGGCCGCGATCATGGTCTCGTCACCCGCGATGTGCGCCAGCAGGCGCAGCTCGATCTGGCTGTAATCCGCGTCGACGAGCACCTTGCCGGGCGAGGCCACAAACATCTTGCGGATCTGCGCGCCGAGCTCGCGGCGGACGGGAATGTTCTGCAGGTTCGGTTCCGTGGACGACAGGCGCCCCGTTGCCGTAACGGTCATCTGGAAGTTGGTATGAATGCGCCCGTCGGCGGAGATCTCCTTGAGCAGCCCGTCGGCATAGGTGGATTTGAGCTTCGTGAGCATGCGGTAATCGAGGATCTGGTCGATGATGGGGTGCTTGCCGCGCAGCTTTTCGAGCACGGCGGCATTCGTGCTCCAGCCGGTCTTCGTCTTCTTCCCGGCCGGAAGCATGAGCCGCTCGAACAGAACGTTGCCAAGCTGCTTCGGCGACTGAATGTTGAACGGCTCGCCCGCGCAGGCCCAGATGCTCTGTTGGAGCTGCTCGATGGCGCTCGTGAGGCGCTCGCCAAAATCATACAGCGCCTTGCGGTCGACGAGAAAGCCCGTGTGCTCCATGCGCGCCAGCACCGGGCAGAGCGGCAGCTCAATGTCCGTGTAGAGCGGCAGCATGCCGAGCGCGTCCATTTTTTCCTGCAGCACCGGCTGCAGCGCCCAGACGGCCTGCACATCCGGCACCGCACCGCCGAGGTATGTCTGCGCGAGGCGCGGCAGGTCATAGTTCCCGGCAGTGGCGTCGAGCAGGTAGGCCGCCAGCGCCGTGTCGAACACGAAACCGTCCGTCGGCAGCCCCTCCGCGAGCAGTGTGCGCATGAGGTCTTTGATATGGTGCCCCACTTTGTGCACGCGGTCGGAAAACAGCAGACGCAGGAATGCGTTATAAGCATCGCCGAGCTGCGCCCACGCGAGTGCATAGCACGCTTTCCCGTCACAGAGCGTGAGCGCGTCGAGCCCGTCGGGCGCGAGCAGCGCGACATACGGTGCCTCCGTGACCGCCTGTTTGAGCGCGTGCAGCGCGTCTGCATCCGTCACGTCGACGGTCGGCAGCGGCGGCAGCGCGCCCTCCGGCGCGGCCGCGCCGGAGGGCGGCTGCAGTCCCCACTTTTCCGAGAGCTTCAAAAAGCCCAGCCGCTGGAACCAGGCATACAGCTCCGGGCGGTAGTCATGATCCCAGACCGCCGTTTCGGGTGCGAAATCAATGGGCGCATCCGTGCGGATGGTCGCAAGGTCAAACGACAGCTCAGCGCTCTCGCGGCCGGCGGCGAGCTTCTTGCGCACGCCGGGCTTGATATCCAGCGCGTCGAGATCGCGGTAGATATCCGCCACCGTGCCGAAGCGCACAAGCAGATCTTTGGCCGTCTTTTCGCCGATGCCGGGCACGCCGGGGATATTGTCCGAGCTGTCGCCCATGAGTGCCTTGAGGTCGATCATGTGGATGGGGTCAAAGCCGTACTCGGCGCGGAACACGTCGGGCGTGTATTCGATCGTCTCCGTCTGCCCCATGCGGGTCTTCACGTGGCAGACGTGGGTGGTATCCGTGATGAGCTGTAAGCTGTCCTTGTCACCGGTGACAATCTCGCACGCCCAGCCGGCGGCCTCGCAGCGGCGCGCGACCGTGCCGAGCAGGTCGTCCGCCTCCCAGCCGGCCAGCTCCAGCCGCAGGATGCCCATGTGATCGAGCGTCTGCTTGAGCAGCGGCATCTGCACGACGAGCTCCTCCGGCATGGGCTTGCGCTGCGCCTTATAGAGCGCGTACTGCTCGTGGCGGAACGTAGGCGCGTGCACATCGAACGCCACGCACACCGCCTGCGGCTGCTCAAGCTCGAGAATGCGCTGGAAAATGGTCAGAAAGCCGTAGACCGCGTTTGTCGGCGTGCCGTCCGGCGCGTTGAGCGGGCGCACACCGTAAAAGGCGCGGTTGACGATGCTGTTGCCGTCGAGAATCATGAGTTTCATTCGGGTGTCCTCCTTGCGCATCACTGACCGCGCAGCTCAATGAGCCGGTCGCGCAGCACGGCGGCATACTCGTATTCGAGCATTTCGGCCGCTTTCTTCATCTGCGCCTCGAGCCGCGCGATCTCCGCCCGGCGCTCGGCCTCGGTCATCTTCACGCCGTCGGCGCGCTTGGGCGCCTCGACGTCGCTCGAAATTTCGAGCAGCTCGCGCACGCTCTTGACGATCGTCTTCGGCACGATGCCGTGCGCCTGGTTGTACGCCGCCTGTTTGGCACGGCGGCGGTTGGTCTCCATAATGGCCGCGTGCATGGCGGCCGTCTCCTTATCCGCATACATGATGACCGTGCCCTCGGCGTTGCGCGCCGCGCGGCCGATCGTCTGGATGAGGCTCGTCTCGCTGCGCAGGAAGCCCTCCTTGTCCGCATCGAGGATCGCCACGAGCGATACCTCCGGCAGGTCAAGCCCCTCGCGCAGGAGGTTGATGCCAACGAGCACGTCAAATGCGCCCGTGCGCAGGTCGCGGATGATCTCCATGCGCTCGATGGCGCCGATGTCGTGGTGCAGATAGCGGCAGCGGATGCCCGCATTCGTAAGGTAGGCCGAGAGATCCTCGGCCATTTTCTTCGTGAGCGTTGTCACGAGCGTGCGCTCGTTTTTGGCGATGCGGGCATTGATCTCGCCGATCAGGTCATCGATCTGCCCTTCGATGGGGCGCACGAAGATCTGCGGGTCGAGCAGGCCGGTCGGGCGGATGATCTGCTCGGCGATCTGACCCGCGTGCTCGC
>ERZ827104.116-NODE-116-length-95718-cov-4.710107_pt1 | contig 95718 bp, 79 predicted proteins | sample MGYA00519781_ERZ827104 | MGnify/ENA primary metagenome ERZ827104 (study PRJEB31778, sample SAMEA3449257) | human gut metagenome | biome: human gut; feature: human-associated habitat; material: faeces | place: United Kingdom | collected 2010/2012 ...
ACGGGCGCGACGTCCGCGTTTTCGGTTCCCAGGGGCAGCAGCGCACGGCAGCGTTGAGCCTTAAACTGAGCGAGCTTGCGCTTATGCGCCGCGTTCGGGGCGAGGCGCCGGTTCTGCTTTTGGACGATGTTCTGAGCGAACTGGACGGCGACAGGCAGCGAGAGCTGCTTTCAAGCGCATTTGATTGCCAATGCTTTTTAACCTCCACAACTCTCGACGGCCTTGAACAGGTGCCGAACATGACGGTGTTTGAATGCAGCGGCGGCAAACTCAAAAAAATTCTGTCAGCAGAAAATTGATTCTGTGCTGATTTAACATTGTATAAATAAACGCCGTTTTGTGGTTGTTTTAAATCATACGGTCGGCATTCTCTCATAACAACCCGACATAAAAATTCCGGCGGACAGGGCTCCGCCGGCGGCAGCTTTTCAAAAATGCCGCGGGTTTTACTCTGAAAGGAAATAATTTTAAAAATGGAAACGACTTATAACGCTTCGCAAATACAGGTGCTTGAAGGATTGGAGGCCGTTCGCCGCCGCCCGGGCATGTATATCGGTTCAACCGATTCAAGAGGCCTGCACCACCTTGTTTATGAAATCGTCGATAACTCCATCGATGAAGCAATGGCGGGATTCTGCACTCATATTTATGTTACCATTCATGCGGACAACTCCATTACCGTTGTTGACAACGGCAGGGGCATTCCCGTTGACATTCATCCCAAAACCGGCAAATCCGCGCTTGAAGTCGCACTTACCATGCTTCATGCGGGCGGCAAATTCGGCGGCAGCGGTTATAAGGTCTCCGGCGGCCTTCACGGTGTCGGTCTTTCCGTTGTTAACGCATTGAGCACGGAGCTTACCGCCGAGGTGCGTCGGGACGGGCATATTTACCGGCAGATCTGCCGCCGCGGCATAAAGGTCACGGAGGTTGAAATCGTGGGCAACTGCGGAGCGGACGAGCACGGCACAACGATTCATTTTGTTCCCGACGAAGAAATTTTTGACGAAGTGAACTATGAATACGATATCCTTGTTCGACGGCTGCGCGAGCTTGCGTTCCTAAACGGCGGCGTGCGCATCATCGTGACGGATGAACGCTGCGACCCGCCCGTGCAGGACAGCTTCCATTACGAAGGCGGGGTTGTTGAATACGTTCGCTATATCAACAAAAACAAAGAGGTTCTGCACCCCGACCCGATTTATTTTTCCGCTGTAAAGAACGATAATCCGCTTGAAACGGCAAGCGTTGAAGTTGCGCTGCAATACAACGACGGCTACAGCGAAAATGTTTTTACCTATGCCAACAACATCAACACCATTGAGGGCGGCAGCCACCTTGCGGGTTTCCGTGCGGCAATGACAAGGGTCATCAACGACTACGCCCGAAAGTTTAAAATCCTTAAAGACAGCGACCAGAACCTGACCGGAGACGACATCCGCGAAGGTTTGAGCGCTATCATCAGCGTTAAGCTGACAGAGCCGCAGTTTGAAGGGCAGACAAAAACAAAACTCGGCAATGCCTTCATAAGAACCCTTGTTGACAACGCCGTGACGGCCGGCATGACTGCCTATCTTGAAGAGAACCCGGCGCAGGCAAAGCTTATTCTCGACAAATGCCTCAGTGCAAGCCGCGCAAGGGAAGCGGCGCGCAAGGCGCGCGAGCTGACCAGACGCAAGTCCGTTTTGGATTCCGCCGCACTGCCCGGCAAACTTGCGGACTGCTCCGAAAAAGATCCTTCCAAATGCGAACTGTTCATCGTTGAGGGCGACTCCGCAGGCGGTTCCGCCAAGGAAGGACGCGACAGGCATTTTCAGGCCATCCTTCCGCTGCGCGGAAAGATTCTGAACGTTGAAAAAACCCGTTTGGACAAAATTCTCGGCAATGCGGAAATCAAATGCATGATAACCGCGTTCGGTGCGGGCATGGATGCGGATTTTGACGAAACCAAGCTCCGCTACCACAAAATCATCTGCATGACCGATGCCGATGTTGACGGAAGCCATATTCGCACGCTGCTGCTGACGTTCTTCTATCGGCACATGCGGCCGATGATAGAGCGCGGCTATGTTTACATTGCCCAGCCTCCCCTCTATCTCATCAAAAAGGGCAATACGGAACGCTATGTCTATTCGGACGAAGAGCTGAACAAAACTCTTGACGAAATCGGCAGGGATAAAATCTACATTCAACGCTACAAAGGTTTGGGTGAAATGAACCCCGAACAGCTTTGGGACACGACAATGGATCCCGCGAACCGCATTATGCTTCGCGTCACAATGGACGATGCAATGCTTGCGGACGAAACTTTCACCCTTTTGATGGGGGACAGGGTTGAACCGCGCCGCGAATTTATTGAGCAGAACAGCAAGCTCGTTGCCGACCTTGACGTTTGATTCGGAAACGTTTCAATTTTCAAACGGCAGATTAAGAGCTTTGAGCTCTGCAATCCGAAATTATCAACACGATTCAATGACTTGACGACCGACGAAAGGTGCGATGCACCGACTGCGGCAGGCTCCGCACCTTTCATGCAGGAGAAATAATGGACGAAAACAAAAAAAGACCCAATCTTGAAATGCTCGGAACAAACGAGCTGCCGACCGATGTTGAAGGCGGCAGAATATTGCCCATAAACCTTGTGGGTGAAATGAAGCGCAGCTTTATATCATACGCAATGGCTGTTATCATCAGCCGTGCGCTTCCCGATGTGCGCGACGGGCTGAAGCCCGTTCACAGGCGCATTCTTTACGCAATGGATGAGCTGAGTATGCAGCCCGACAAGCCCTTCAGAAAGAGTGCACGCCTTGTCGGCGACGTTCTCGGCAAATACCATCCGCACGGCGACACGGCGGTTTACGATGCAATGGTGCGCCTTGCCCAGCCCTTCTCGACCCGTTACCCCCTTGTTGAAGGTCACGGCAATTTCGGCAGCGTTGACGGCGACCCCGCCGCTGCAATGCGTTATACCGAAGCGCGCATGAGCAGACTTACTCTCGAAATGCTCCGCGATCTTGACAAGAACACGGTTGATTTTTATCCGAATTTTGACGAAACGCTGATGCAGCCCGCGGTATTGCCCGCAAGATACCCGAACCTTCTTGTGAACGGCTCAAACGGCATTGCTGTCGGCATGGCAACAAACATTCCGCCGCATAATCTCGGCGAGGCTGTCGATGCCTGTGCCGCAATGATTGACAATCCCGATATCACGATCGACGAGCTGATGAACTATATCCCCGGCCCGGACTTTCCGACCGGCGGCGTCATCATGGGCGATGTCGGCATTCGCCATGCGTATTTTACAGGCAGGGGAAAGATCCTTGTTCGCGCAAAGAGCGAGATCGAGCAGTACAAGGCCGATCGTTCACGAATCATCGTCACGGAAATTCCGTATCAGGTCAACAAAGCAAAGCTTGTTGAAAAAATTGCAGAGCTTGTTCACGAGAAGCGCGTGGACGGCATTTCCGACCTTCGCGACGAAAGCTCCCGCGCGGGAATGCGCATTGTTATCGAGCTTAAAAAGGACGTCAATGCAAACGTTGTGCTGAACAATCTGTATAAGCACACTCAGCTTCAGGATACTTTCGGCGTTATCATGATCGCGCTTGTGAACGGCGAACCCAAGGTGCTCAACCTTCGCGAAATGCTTTATCACTACATTGCGCATCAAAAGGATGTTGTCACCCGCCGCACACAGTTTGACCTTGACAAAGCACGCGAAAGGCTGCACATCTTGGAAGGCCTTATGATCGCACTCGACAATATTGACGAAGTCATTGCCATCATCAAAGCCAGTGCAAACGGCGCAGAAGCAAAGGAAAGGCTGATTGCGCGTTTCGGTTTCAGTGAACGGCAGGCGCAGGCGATACTTGACATGCGGCTGCAAAGGTTGACGGGGCTTGAGCGCGAAAAGTTGGAAGCCGAGTACGGCGAGCTTAAGCGCACGGTTGAATACCTTGCTTCCCTGCTTGCGGACGAAGGCAAACTTATGGGCGTTGTTAAAGATGAAATGCTCGAGATTCGGCGCCGCTTTGCCGATCCGCGCCGCACCGAAATCACAAAGATCGTTGAAGACATCGATATGGATGACATCATCCAGGAAGAAGACATGGTTGTTACCTGCACCCATCACGGCTACATCAAGCGCATTGCGGAAGCAACCTACCGCACGCAGCGCAGAGGCGGCGTCGGCATCAGTGCGGGAGCAACCCGTGAAGAGGATTTCCTTGAGGATATTTTCGTCACAAGCACGCATTCCTATATCATGTTCTTCACAAACAAGGGCCGCGCTTTCCGCATTAAATGCTATTCCATTCCGGAGGCAAGCCGCACCGCAAAGGGCACGCCCATAGTCAACCTGCTGCAATTGCAGACGGGCGAGTTCGTTACCGCCGCATTCCCCATCGGCAGGCAGACCGAGGGCGGCTATCTCGTTCTTTGCACACGGCAGGGTGTTATCAAAAAAACCCCGCTCTCCGATTTTTCAAACATTCGCAAGGGCGGCTTGATTGCTCAAAACCTCCGCGAGGGTGACGAGCTTATCAGCGTTGCGCTCTCCGCAGGCGATGATGAGTTCATTATCGGCACACGGGACGGAATGAGCATCCGTTTCAGCGAGCAGGATGTTCGCTCAATGGGCAGAAATGCCTCCGGCGTTCGTGCCATCAAACTCTCCGAGGGCGACTGCGTTGTTGATATGTCCATGGTCAAACCCGGCAGCTGCGTCATTGCCATCACCGAAAACGGCATGGGCAAGCGCACGGAAGAGGACGCCTACCGCGTTCAGGGCCGCGCCGGCAAGGGCATTATTGCAATGAATATCACCGAAAAAACCGGCAAGCTTGTTTGCCTCAAAGTTTCCGAGGGCAATGAGGATCTGATGCTTATCCGTGATGACGGCGTTGTCATTCGCGTTCCCGTTGACACGATTTCCGTCATTTCCCGCAACACGCAGGGCGTTCGACTGATGAAAATCGACGAGGGACACAGGGTTGCAAGCGTTGCGCTTGCGCCGCATAACGATGACGAACCGCAGAAAGGCGGGGAAGAGTCCGACGGCGAAATCTCAAATGCCAATGCAGACTCCGCCGAAACAGCACCCTCCGATACGGCGGAAAATTCCGATACACCGGAAGACCTCCGATAACCGCAGCCGCCGAACCTGCCGCGCGGGCTGAAGTTCTCCGCTCTGCCGCAGTGTTTCGGCAAGCAACCGATTACTTCTTCAAAAACAAACACGGGAAGCCTTCCGTAACGGACAGTGCTTCCCGTGTTTTCTGTTGATTTCGACATTGCCTTCCGCGCTCGGTGTCAACCGTTGGGTATTTGGAGACAATATCACCGAATCCCCGAGTGGATTAGCTCTCAGGGTATAGATGTCCAAGATATCATCGACTGCATACGTTATATCACGCAGTAAAAAAATCGGCAGTGCATACCAGCTAACGTAAACACTGCCGAGAAGAGCAACCCAGGGGCGATCAACCAGCCTGTATCGCCCCTTGATTATATCAGGGCAGGAGACAAAAGTCAAGGTGCAAAAGGATGGTCGACTGCACAGCAGCGGCATAGATTGCCCGTATGCACGGCGGGGATGCTGTAGGCTACAATGTTAGCTATAGCATCCTTTTTATCCCTTATCAACCGTTTAGCGCACGTTCGGTAATAAAGTATGTGTGAAAAATACTTGGAATATGAAACAAAATTAATTCATTTGCAACTGATGAGGATCACCCCCGCAGGTGCGGGGAAAACAAAACCTACTGACGGCCACATACTCCGAAAACAGGATCACCCCCGCAGGTGCGGGGAAAACCCGCTTTTTTGTGGGCAATATCGGCTAAAGTCAGGATCACCCCCGCGGATGCGGGGAAAACTGCTCCTGCTGCGTCTGTCTCGGGGGCGGCTGCGGATCACCCCCGCGGATGCGGGGAAAACCCATTGTCGGTGATATTTTGATTTTCAGTGTTAGGATCACCCCCGCGGATGCGGGGAAAACCATTATCCGCATACTGAGCGGTAACAAGCTTCAGGATCCCCCCCGCGGATGCGGGGAAAACGCACCGCAAAACTTGTAGCAAAAGTATCTGCCAGGATCACCCCCGCGGATGCGGGGAAAACTCACGCGGCTGGGGCTTAAAGGCAACGAGCTTAGGATCACCCCCGCAGGTGCGGGGAAAACTACGTACATCGGTACAACGAAACCATTCGGTAGGGGATCACCCCCGCAGGTGCGGGGAAAACATGTGACTTCAATTGAACGCGCATACCCCATGAGGATCACCCCCGCGGATGCGGGGAAAACGAGGACGCTGCACGAAAAAAGACCGACGCCGAAGGATCACCCCCGCGGATGCGGGGAAAACGATTATGTGAAATAGGTAACATCTCAAATTTTAGGATCACCCCCGCGGATGCGGGGAAAACACCGAACGGCTGTCGCAAACAACAACCAAATCGGGATCACCCCCGCGGATGCGGGGAAAACGCTTGGTCGCGCCCCCTCCCCCTGCGGTCGGTAGGATCACCCCCGCGGATGCGGGGAAAACCTCCATCGGTTACCTCCGTTTACTTGCCGCCGGGGATCACCCCCGCGGATGCGGGGAAAACGAAATGCTGGAAATTTCTGCTCGACGATAACACGGATCACCCCCGCGGATGCGGGGAAAACATTTCAGATGCTCTTGATATTCTTAAACAGATAGGATCACCCCCGCGGATGCGGGGAAAACGTAATCATTATATAAACCTCCGATTAATATATAGGATCACCCCCGCGGATGCGGGGAAAACGAACGCCGTTTTTAGCGTTCCCGATTCCCAACATGGATCACCCCCGCGGATGCGGGGAAAACTGACAGCTCTCCGCCGCCTCGGCGGATTTTTTCGGGATCACCCCCGCGGATGCGGGGAAAACCGCAGATGCAGCAGCAACCACAAAGCGGCATAGGGATCACCCCCGCGGATGCGGGGAAAACTTTTCGGATTCTTTCGCTGATAATTCGGAAGAAGGATCACCCCCGCGGATGCGGGGAAAACCAAACTGCGGGCAGCGTATCACGTGGTATCCCAGGATCACCCCCGCGGATGCGGGGAAAACTCTGTATCGCGGTGCTGTATGCTTCAAATCGTGGGATCACCCCCGCGGATGCGGGGAAAACCGCTGACGGAAAATGTCAATGCGTTAACAATCGGGATCACCCCCGCGGATGCGGGGAAAACCACCCTCATACTTAAGCAGGTCGGCGGCGATGGGGATCACCCCCGCGGATGCGGGGAAAACGGCGATTTGTGGGAACAATACGAAAAGACAAAAGGATCACCCCCGCGGATGCGGGGAAAACCTGCTATGCCCTGCTTGACTTTCATCATGCTTGGGATCACCCCCGCGGATGCGGGGAAAACGCCGAGAAACCTGTCACCGTCTCCATGTACTCGGGATCACCCCCGCGGATGCGGGGAAAACCGAGATGGACGATTACACGCTGGCACGGAAAACGGATCACCCCCGCGGATGCGGGGAAAACGATCCCGCTGTGCCGGGCGAAAACGCAGCGGCAGGATCACCCCCGCGGATGCGGGGAAAACCGGACGGGTCCGCTGCTGCTATGTATTTGATAGGGATCACCCCCGCGGATGCGGGGAAAACCGCCTTTATGAGGGGTGTTTGGGGGTGCTATTGGGATCACCCCCGCGGATGCGGGGAAAACTCTTATCACTCCTGTTTCAAGCGCAACCTCGTAGGATCACCCCCGCGGATGCGGGGAAAACCGGGGGTGCTTATTTTTGGGTGTACAGTCCCAAGGATCACCCCCGCGGATGCGGGGAAAACCTGCCTTAGGTTCAGCCGATGCACCTTCAGCTGGGATCACCCCCGCGGATGCGGGGAAAACTTTTGTTGGCTGAATGCCGGGGAAAAAAGATCAGGATCACCCCCGCGGATGCGGGGAAAACTCGGTGATACCGGATCACATTGCAGTTCGCAGAGGATCACCCCCGCGGATGCGGGGAAAACCTCAACGCCATCAGAATATGCAACATATGTATAGGATCACCCCCGCGGATGCGGGGAAAACGGAAACTAAACAAATGGTAAGAACTGGAACGTAGGATCACCCCCGCGGATGCGGGGAAAACGCTAAAAATTTGTATCGCAACCCACGATAAAGCGGATCACCCCCGCGGATGCGGGGAAAACGAAGAACAGGAACAATAAGCAAAACTGCTACTAGGATCACCCCCGCGGATGCGGGGAAAACCGCAGTTTTCTGTTGCAAACCTTGTTGCGGTTAGGATCACCCCCGCGGATGCGGGGAAAACCGAGATTCAAAAATGATTGTTTGACCATGAATAGGATCACCCCCGCGGATGCGGGGAAAACGGAATAATCGCTTTCGTGCCAACCGTATGTGCAGGATCACCCCCGCGGATGCGGGGAAAACGTCAATAGGTTTTTGGTGGAATTTGAAAATATAGGATCACCCCCGCGGATGCGGGGAAAACAAATCCTGCTCGGGTCTTCCACGTCGGCGACGGGGATCACCCCCGCGGATGCGGGGAAAACGCAGTAACGTGCGGGCGGAAATTCAGCGGCTGAGGATCACCCCCGCGGATGCGGGGAAAACCGGTTATAATCTGCGTTATGCCTTGCAACACTGGGATCACCCCCGCGGATGCGGGGAAAACTTTTTCATTTGCGCACCCCCAAGATAGTTATCGGGATCACCCCCGCGGATGCGGGGAAAACCGAAATAAGCGACGGCAGCCTTCTTGATGTTGAGGATCACCCCCGCGGATGCGGGGAAAACTATACAAAGACAGGAGATATTATGCTGACGTATGGATCACCCCCGCGGATGCGGGGAAAACCGGTAATTGCGGCTGCAACAGCGGCTGCGGCTAGGATCACCCCCGCGGATGCGGGGAAAACACGGCTTCGAGCTTGACCGCCCAAAACCGTATAGGATCACCCCCGCGGATGCGGGGAAAACAGCTCCGCCCAGTCTCTGTCGGTGGTGTTCAGGGGATCACCCCCGCGGATGCGGGGAAAACCGGAATGCCCTTCTGCCAGTTGTGTTCGCCATAGGATCACCCCCGCGGATGCGGGGAAAACTTTATCGATTTTTATCCTCTGCTTTACAACGGAAGGATCACCCCCGCGGATGCGGGGAAAACAAGTCCATATCCCACGGGCTCTCGTTTGTTTTGGGATCACCCCCGCGGATGCGGGGAAAACTCAGTGCAGGCACTCTTTTCAGCGCAGCTTCCAGGATCACCCCCGCGGATGCGGGGAAAACTGTACTTGCAAAAAGTGAGCAAATCCTTAATGAGGATCACCCCCGCGGATGCGGGGAAAACTGCTGCTTTGCAACTGCAAATCCATACCATATAGGATCACCCCCGCGGATGCGGGGAAAACCCGCATGGCGGAGCTGTATGAGCGCGAGCAGGAGGATCACCCCCGCGGATGCGGGGAAAACTCCACCACGTGCGACAAGTTGACTTTCCCCGCAGGATCACCCCCGCGGATGCGGGGAAAACTCGGGTATTGCGTGTCCGTTGATTCAGCTGTTAGGATCACCCCCGCGGATGCGGGGAAAACTGTTGACCGCGGCGAATACGTTTCTTCGGTCGAGGATCACCCCCGCGGATGCGGGGAAAACGGAAAAAGCTGAAAAAAAGTCCGAAATAATTCAGGATCACCCCCGCGGATGCGGGGAAAACTATCGCCCAGTCCGTATACAGCGGCGGTGTCGAGGATCACCCCCGCGGATGCGGGGAAAACCTCGACAGAATTTTCCGCAGGCGCATAGAAGTAGGATCACCCCCGCGGATGCGGGGAAAACCCGTCAGCCATTTGTCCATTTTCCCGGGGTTCAGGATCACCCCCGCGGATGCGGGGAAAACTCGGATGCGGCAAAGTTTACGATCGCCGCATCGGGATCACCCCCGCGGATGCGGGGAAAACATTTATGATGCCTTCCTTTTGCGCGTCGGCCGAGGATCACCCCCGCGGATGCGGGGAAAACAGTTTACACAGGATAGTACAACTATGAGACGTAGGATCACCCCCGCGGATGCGGGGAAAACTTGCCGTTGTAGCAATACTTTTTGCAGGAGGTAGGATCACCCCCGCGGATGCGGGGAAAACAATGTAAAAGGCCAAAAAACCCCGAAAATTATAGGATCACCCCCGCGGATGCGGGGAAAACGTGCCTTAGCAGTCGGTCAAATTGCAGGTGGCAGGATCACCCCCGCGGATGCGGGGAAAACGTAAATTGGCGGAATTTTGCGCAAGATATGTTTGGATCACCCCCGCGGATGCGGGGAAAACAACTAAACTTGACATCAACAACAGCACCCCTTGGGATCACCCCCGCGGATGCGGGGAAAACGCAGAAACGGGAATTTATCGCTGTAATGATGAAGGATCACCCCCGCGGATGCGGGGAAAACGTAAACCGAACGGTTTTCAGCGGCAAATCTATAGGATCACCCCCGCGGATGCGGGGAAAACCGTTTATAACCGCATGGGCAAGATACAAAACAAGGATCACCCCCGCGGATGCGGGGAAAACAATTCCCACATGTGCAAATTTACTGTCGGTATAGGATCACCCCCGCGGATGCGGGGAAAACATTTCATGTCTTTTCTCCTTGGTTTTTGGGATTGGATCACCCCCGCGGATGCGGGGAAAACTAGAAGGTGTTGTGCTCATCGGCCAAAATCTCAGGATCACCCCCGCGGATGCGGGGAAAACCCCAGACATCACCAAACCCGTGGTCAATCAATAGGATCACCCCCGCGGATGCGGGGAAAACACCTGACGGCATACAGTTTCGCACGGTTGACGAGGATCACCCCCGCGGATGCGGGGAAAACCGGCAAGCTCGACAATGCGGTTTGCACTCGCTAGGATCACCCCCGCGGATGCGGGGAAAACTCAACGGTGTGCGCCGATATGCTCGTTTCGTCGTGGATCACCCCCGCGGATGCGGGGAAAACGATACTGAACAGAGTATTAGCGAGATGAACGAGGGATCACCCCCGCGGATGCGGGGAAAACTTTCGTCATGCGGTTTTCGCGTGCCGAAACTCGGGATCACCCCCGCGGATGCGGGGAAAACCAGACCACCGACCGTGGCAAGGGACAGTTTGCGGGATCACCCCCGCGGATGCGGGGAAAACCGCGTTCCACTTGCGGAAATTGACATACAGGGAGGATCACCCCCGCGGATGCGGGGAAAACATTATAGCATATATTGTTGCATTCGTCAAGCCAGGATCACCCCCGCGGATGCGGGGAAAACGATAGAAGCCATGTCAAAATGCGATGCTGTGTAGGATCACCCCCGCGGATGCGGGGAAAACCTCTCGACATACCCTTCATGGGCTGCGAAATCAGGATCACCCCCGCGGATGCGGGGAAAACCGCTCAGCCTTGAGTGGGCACTGGCATGGCGGGGGATCACCCCCGCGGATGCGGGGAAAACTCGTGAAGAGCTTGTACGGCAGCCGCTGAAATAGGATCACCCCCGCGGATGCGGGGAAAACATGTATACCACGAGGACGGCACCGGGATTTTTAGGATCACCCCCGCGGATGCGGGGAAAACATAATAGTAACGCCGAGGAGCGAGCATGAGAAAGGATCACCCCCGCGGATGCGGGGAAAACCGAAGGCGCAGATTTGAGGCTCGTGCGGGCGACGGATCACCCCCGCGGATGCGGGGAAAACCAGATTCAGACCACCGACCGTGGCAAGGGACAGTGGATCACCCCCGCGGATGCGGGGAAAACCCCTATGTTGCAGGCATCGTGACGTGCGAAGCAGGATCACCCCCGCGGATGCGGGGAAAACGCGACACCACAGGCGAGACTTACAGCGCATACAGGATCACCCCCGCGGATGCGGGGAAAACACTAAAAAGATCCTTTAGGAATCAGCCTTTTTGTTTTCGGGCAGTTCAAATTTCATTTAACTTCTCAAACAGCCTGAATGTCAGCTTACAATCCGGAAGCGCACGGTGACGTTCGCCGGCATCAATCCCAAAGTATTCGCAAAGATGCCCAAGCGAATACTGTTTAACTCCGTTCACGCGCCTGCGCGCCAAGGCAAGAGTATCTGTGCAGGAACTGCGAAACAACTTCACGCCGCAGCGTTTTGCCTCCGAAATCAGAAACCCGCAGTCAAAATCCGCATTATGGCAAACAATCGGGCGGTTCGCAACGAATGCAACAAGCCCGTTGATTGCCTCGCTCAGAGGAATGCCTTCAGCTGCAAGCATTTCATCCGTAATTCCCGTAAGGCGGACAACATCCGCACTCAGCGGTGAATCCCGCCTGACGAGTGTTTGAAATTCTTCTGCCTCTTCTCCGTTTCTTATCAGCAGTGCACCGATTTCAATAATGCCGTCCCTCTCGGGCGAAAGCCCCGTTGTTTCAACGTCAATAACAACATAGTCAGCCCGCCTGCGCGCTTTTTCAGCACGACGCGCGAGCAGCATTTTTCCGGCTCTGCTTTGCGGAGCCCCTGTCGAATTGTCTTCTGCCTTATGCGGCTTCGGAAGCGGGCGGCGCATAAGCAGTATTCCGTCAAGATCAACAGGCTCCCAGTGAGCATTGTGAACTTCGAATTTCATCTGCTGTTCGCAACGCGCGCTGTAAACCATGGTTGCGCGCCCGCTTTTCAGGTTTTCGCATACCCGCGCCCAAAGTTCCGTGCGAACGCGCGCATTAATATTGCCGGCATACACTCCGGGGCTGATTTCACATAACCACTTGGACAGATCCCCCCGAACTTTCGGCGGGCAGTCGCTCAAAGTAATCACTGTCAACGTCAATCCTCCCGATAGGATTTACCGTATTCTGCACTGCCGCTGCGGTCATCCCAAAGATAAAGCGGTCTGCAGCCTTCTTCGCCGAAATCGGATTCATCGGAAAGAAGGTATTTGATGTCCTTCACCATTCGCTCCAAAATATGGCTTTCTGCAAGCGCATCACGCACACTGCGCCTTGTTTGGGACGGGATATCCTCCGGAGACTCTGCCGCAAGCCGAAATGCGATCGGAATCGTGATTTCCGCCTTGTACAAATCAGCAATATCATAAACGAATGAAAGCGAATGGCCGATATGCACAAAGCCGAGGCCGGGGGAACAGCCGAGTGCGCAAATCACGGCGTGAGCAAGGCCGTACAGACAGGCATTCCCTGCGGACAATGCCTGATTTACCGGATCTCCGGATGAAAAATCCTCCGGATCATAGTCTCGTCCATGCCACGGAACGCCTGTTTCCTTTGACCAATGCCGATAAACGGAACGCATACGGCTTCCCTCGCGCCCGCGCAGCTGCTGCAAAGTCAGGTGAGCCACATCCTCTCCGGAGAACCGCAGACTGTACATCTTTCGAACAACGTTGAGATGCCCCCGCTGGTTCGTCACAAGAGCAGCCTGTTTCACAAGCAGACGTGAACTTCCCGTCAAAGCACAGCCCCCGGTGTAGTACCGAACACCATGTTCCCCGACCCAGATTACACTCACACCTGCATCACCGATAAGCTCCATTGCACGGTGGGTCACATCCGTTCCCGGGCCGAGCATGAGCACCGAAATTGCAGCGGCAGGAACGTGAATGATCCCGTTTTCATCCGTAACGGTTATCGCGCTGTCCGCACGGCTCAATTTACAGTGCTCAAAGTAAAGAAAGGTCATTCTGTCGCCAATCTGCGGCAGAGACTGAACGGAAGGACGAATCATCCCCGGAATTTCAGCCATTGACGCCTTCCCCGATGCCCACAACTGTCATAAGTCCGTTTCCGTAAGCCTTGCCCCTGCCGAGACCCTGAGTCAAAGTCTCCCGAAAGCGGGCTGCATCCGTAACTGTCAAAATGCCTTCAAAAGTTACGGAAAGCAGTCTTACTTCCTTGTTCTTTCCGCGTTTTTTGAAAGAATACCTGTTTGAATGAACAACACGGAATTCATCGGGCGCGAGTTCAAATCCGTAACTTTGCGCATGAGAAGCAAGCCACTCCTCCTGCTGTCCGACCGAAATAAGGGCTGTTACCTTTCCGCGAGCCTGCGGATCGTCTTCGCGCTTGATGCTCTTTGTGGGATTGGCTGTCAGGCGAAACCTCCAGCGGCTGCCTTCCGCAATTCGTGCAAGCAGGGGATCGTATGATTTTGTTTCAACGTTAATTCCGCCGTAACCAAGCTGCTCCGCCGCACGGGACAGCTTTGGCCTGTCCTGCGTCAAAACGAGCAGATACATCTCCCCGCCGAGCGTGTCTATGCGCCAAAGACTGCGCGCACGATTTTTTTCATCCGCGGCATCGGAAGCTTCGGACGGTTCTCCGTTCAAAACTTCAATCGCACCGTGAATCTGCTGCGGATTGACAAGTGCTTTCATTGTTTCGCGTTTCTGTGTGTTAAGCTTGATTCTCGAAAGATACATCTGCGTCCTCCAATTCTGCAAACGCGTCATGCTCCGCTGCGTCCGTATCCTTCTCCGCCTTGTTAACGGATTCATACGCCGCAACAGTGCGATAGGTATGTTTACGGCAGCGCGGGTCAAACGAGACCGCAAGGTCACGCCGCGCTTCACGTCCGATCACTCTCGGTTCGTCCGCATCCGAATTCTGCTCATCATCTTCCGAATAATCCGCATATATGTGCGCTGTCATATTGTACTTCTTTTTGAAGGAATCGTCAAGCGTCGGATACGTCCGCAGCACTTTAATCAGCCCGTCCTCCTTAATGTCGTCAAGAACGATCGGCAGCGTCGGAGGGCAGGAACGCCTGCCCAAAAACAGCGGAAACACCGGATGCGACAACGCGAATTCAATGCGCTCCAAAAGCTCCCGTTCTCCCTCCAATCCGACAAGGAAGACGGCATCCGAAAGATAATAACGTTCGGTAAGATATGAAGTCTTTTCTGCATGCGCCATATGGAAATCCCGAAGGAGCTTTCCCGCGCGGTCAATGCGGACGCCGATTCGCAGCGCATTCAGCTCGCGGAGCTTTTCCGGCTCGTTTCGCCGAATGCCGAGTGCCGCTGCAAGCAAGCCCACAATGCCGCTTTTTGACGGTTCCCTTCCCGTTTTTCGGATCTCAAATTTTGAATTTTCGGTTCCCCACGCCTGCAGCGGAGCGGAAAGCCGAAGAAGCAAAACAGCCATTACATGCCCTCGCTCTCGCCGAGATATTCCTTAACGCACTCCGCAACCGACTCAAGCAGTCTGTCGAGGCTCATGCATTTGCATTCCTCAAGATTTCCGACGGCTTCACCGACTGCAAATGCACAATCGGGCTTAGAGGCGTACTTATCGTAAACCTTGTTTGCGTATTCAACAAACTTTTCTTCGGATTCCTCCGAATAACCGCCGTTCTTTGCCGAAACGGGCTTTTCAAACGCACCGCAAAGGTTAACGGGCTGATCGCGCCGAATTGTGACATAGACCATGCTCGGAAGGGTGCGGTTTGCAAAGGTATTCTGTTTGCCCGTGGGCATTGAGCGAACAAACGCTTCAACAAATTTTGCCGCTGTCTCCGCCGTGACCTGTTTCCCGAGGGCATTCGAAAGCTCAACAAGGTTGACCGTTGCATAGCGATAGAGCGTTGAGGAGTTGAACTCCACCGTTCCGAGGTGACCCGCGCCGGTATTATCCTCCGGAGCAAGATCGTCAACGGCGGTGAAATAATCGTATTCGTTCTGAACGGTGTGGGTTGAAATGCTGTGCGCAACCTGCGCGGAGGCATCGCAATTCAAAGTTGCTTCGGAAGCAACCATTCGCCCGAAAAGCGCGATATCAACAGAAGGGTTGTTCTTGAGTGCTTTTTTGCAGGCGTCCTTATCAGCCGTACCTTCGGAAACTGCGATCTCGGCAAGTGCTTTTGCCTGTGCCGCACTCATGAAAAAGAGTGCTTCCGCCTTTTTATCCTTTGTTTCACCTTTCTTATCGTCTTTAAATTTCACGCCGGCGCTTGTAAGCACTTTTTCCGCAAGTTCCGCCGCTTTCGCATCGGGGTTCAGTTTCAGAATCTCCTCTGCAACCATGCTTATAACGTTCTTTGTTCTCAACCCGAGCATATCCGGATCAATGAGTTCTTCGCGGAACATTTCGCGCATTGCATGTTTCCACGCCTGTGAGGAAACGCGCGCACGGGTCGTGCCGCCGTAGATCGCCGTTTTCGGGCTGCCGGTGTCGTCGCGGTTGACGCAGCTCGGCGGAACGGTTTGGAGTACGTGTACATCAAGATAGCATCTGTTTTTCATAGTTTTGGTTCCTTTCCACATTAGTTTTCATCATTTTTTATTTGGCGGCAGAAATCCTGTCCCCATTTGAGCCTTACTTTTGTTCTTCCTTCCGCATAGCTGTAATTATACAGGTCAACGGCAAGATCCGCATAGTCGAGTTTTATACCGTTGCCGCTGAGAAGATTTATCACGCCGCGCAGATGGTGGTTGAGCTCGGGCAGATCCGATGCCGTTGCGATCTTGTTGAATCTGGCGCGTATGCGCTTCAACTTATCCTCGTCCTCGCCTTTGCCCTTGTCGTCCTTGGCAAGTTTTCGCACGGAAGCCCCGAACCGCAGCCCATCCTCATTCATCCATTCGGATCTGAAATCATGCCCCTGCTGATGCAGTGCAAACATGGTCAATGCGGTGTAAACCGCCCATTCCGCGGGCGAAGCGTTACCGTCGTTCCGATAAAACTCCTCCGGAAGATCGGTCAGGAATGCTCCCCAAATTGCGGGAAGCTCCCCGGGGGCGTGTCCGATTCCGTGCCGCAGTTCGGCAAGCTCCGCTCGGCGCTGATTCTCGGGCAGCGTTCTGAGCCGCTCGAGTTTTCGCTTCATAAAAGCGGTGATTCTTATTTCTTTTTCAGTCATTGTTCTCCTCCTTCGGATAAATTTCATTCAATTTGACCTTAAAGTAACGATAGGCGTCGGGAGCGGAATAATACCTTTCTTTATCATTCTTATCCTTTACCGCACGGCCGACAATTGCCGCCGTGCCCGCCGATTCAACAAGCTCTTGACCGATGCGCAATGCGATTCGTTTTGCTGTTTCGCGCCACCTTCGGATGGCTGCGCGCTCCTGCTCCGAGCTGATCGCCCAAGTCGGATCGATCGACTCAAGCCAGCTTCTGAACGGCGCATCAATTTCATAATAGAACTGCTCCTGTGCGCGTGCAACGGCAGCGCATTTCTTTGCAGATTCATCGTCCGCGCCGGCTGCGATTTCAATATTGACGGCAAGGTTTTTAACTTCCTTGGCAGTTTCACCGCAGTTTTGGATTTCGGTTTCGATTTTGTCCCGCCAATGTTCTCCAACCTCTGTGATAAGATCCGTGTGGAATGTCAGGGAGTCGGAGAGGATGTTTGTGTAGCAGCTCTTCATGGTATCATATTGAACGGAACAGATTCGGAAGCTTATCAATCTCGTTTTGTCAATAAGTCCCTCTTTTTTTATATAGTTGATCCATCCAACGATTCCCGGGGTATGATTTCCGTCACCGAAATCGAAGCAGACGGAAAACTCCCGCCACATCTGCGCTGCGTAATTGTGCGCTTTCGGCTTACATACCTCATTGCCACCTTTTGAGGCTTCACGATCGACCCGCCAAATCGTCATTGGCTCCAAAAAAGCATTTTCGCTTGTGAAGAAATCTCCGCCGCATATTCTGTACGCCGTAACAAAGCCCTCACTGCGAACCAACATTACTCGCCTTGACTGAAGAGTGTAAAGCGCCGCAAGGTTATCCGGCATGGCGATTTCAACTCTTGGCCTGCTGCGGACTTTCTCCTCCCAAATTGGCTTCTCCTCTTCCCAAACGCTGTTACCGCCGTAATTCAAAGCTATATAATTCAGCAAAAGATCCTCAAACAAATTCTTGCCGTGTACTGCAATAATTCCAAGGTTTCCAAGCCATCCGATTCCCGCTAATTTCTTTCCGGATGAGGCATTGATTTTTTTGCTTTTGCCTCTCTCGTTTGAAGAATCGTCGAATGCATTAACGTGCAAAAGCCACCTTGCAGCTTCCGAATTTGTTAGCCGTTCCTTTTCCTCTCCCGAACGCGCCGCGAACAGACGCGGTTTATTGTTGCTTTCGGCTATAGCGCTGTTGAGTTTGCTCGCAGAGAAAACGGACGCTGTTTCATCCGTGTTTACCGATAACGCCTGATAAAACGGCCTTTCCGGATGAAAAATCCAAAACCTTTCGTGTACGGACTCAAGGTAATCCCTTATCGGCTTTTCGGGCAGCCGACCGGCGGTCCAAAGCTCCTTCCAGCGTTCCTCCGCATCCTCCGGCTCTTCGAGCGGCCACTCCTCGCCGTCCGGTGAGTATCTTGAAAAAACAGTGTGCAAAACCGCAAGCATCAGTCGGAGCACCGCAACATCCTGCGTCGGCAGCTCGCCCGCAAGCTCAACGTATTCATGAGCCTTCAGCAGCGCATCCGTCAGTGAAAGCTCATCAACGGTGCAGTCGCTTTTCCGCGCAAGTATCCATTTTTCGTCAAGCAGATTGAATTCGATTTCCTTCATCATTTCACTCCTTTTCGTATGTTAATCCGGTTTTTATATCATAATGCAGCCGCACTTCGCCAAGCACCGCATTCAGCTCATTATCGAAAAGCAGAACAAGCTCCTCCTTCAGCAGCGCCGAATCCTGCCATGCGGAAAAATTGCTTTTGGTTTCACTCTCAAGCTGCGTAATCGTGCTGTCGATATTCCACCGTCGGCCGAAAAATCCAGGAAGGCGGAGCTTCTGCCGCGCAATGAGCAACGCCTCCTCCCTTGAGGGCGGCCTGTCCGCCGGTATGACCCGCTCGCATTCATCCGAAACGGTGTGTATCTGCCCTTCCGCATCGCGCATAAGTGCAATTACGTCAATCGATGGGTCTCCGTCACGCACGGCTCTTTCGCCGGCCTGTTCGCTGCTTAAGCCAATGGCGTTATCCAGCCAGCCGTCAAGCGATTTCCCCTTTCTTTCGGACGGTTTTCCAATCAACCAATTGCATGCATTGCGCTCTTTTTTCTTTGTTTTTTTCACGTATTCTTCTTGCGCACTTTCCATCCCCTCGGTCAGCTCTCCAAGCATTCGGTCATCGTTTTCATCGTATACACGCTGAACGAGCAGCGGAATATCGCTCGGAATCGTCAATTTGTTCGGCAGCAATGCCCGCGTCCGCATCAACAGCCATTCACCGTAAATCGCCGCACTTCCCGAATCAAAACTGTCATCCGTTTCATCAAGAACAAAGCAGCATGCCGTTTCCAGTCCCTGCGGACGAACCCTGTTATGTCGGTGCAGCCTGCCTGTGCGCTGCAAAAGCAAATCCATCGGGCAAAGTTCCGTTATCATAAGATCAAAATCAAGGTCAAGCGATTGTTCAAGCACCTGCGTTCCGACAATTATCAGTCCGCGTCTGCTTTCCGGGGTGGAGTGTTTGCCCACACGCTTAAGTATCTGCTCCTCGCGCTTCGCACGATCCGTCATTATGAACTGCGCATGCATGATAATAACTTCGGCTTTCGGGAAAGCGGACTGCAATTCAGCCGCAATTTCCTGTGCTTTTCGCACGGTATTGACTATCACGCCCACACACCCGCCGCGTTCGGCGGCATAGCCTGCCCGCGCAGTTACTTCATCGCGGTAAATCGTTTTAACGGAGATTTCCTTTTGTTCACCGCTAAAGGAAAGCGCCTTCTGCTTTACAAAATTCTTCTCCGTGTACGTCAGCAGGGGATAAGCAAGGCTGCTCTTCCACGCGTCATCGATGCACTTTAGTCCCCGTCCGACATACGCCTCAACAAGCTCCGCACGACGTTTCGCCGGAAGCGTTGCCGAAAGAATAATCACCGGAACTTTATAAATTCCAAGCCATTGTATCGCCATATCAAGATATTTGCTCATATAGGCGTCGTAAGCGTGACATTCGTCAACAACGACCACTTTTCCGGAAAGACCGAAGTGTTTCAGCATCACATGCTTTTGCTTCAGTGCCGCCATCAGCAGCTGATCGACCGTTCCGATAACAAAATCCGAAAGCAGGGTTTGCTTTCTTCCCGAAAACCAGTCGTGCACAATGAGTCCGCTGTCCGACTCGATGTTCAAATTGCTGTGCCCGGTGAACAGCTCCCGATAGTCCTCATTCAGAGCGGCATTGCCGTGCGCAAGCTTTATCGCCAAAAGGGTTTGCTCATCCTCCGCCAACCCGCCTGCCCATTTTTCAAGCCGCGGAAAAATTCCGTTTGAAGTTGCCTGCGTCGGCATTCCGAAGAACATACCGCCTGCGCCGGCTCTTGCGGCAAGTATTTCCGAAAGTGCAAGTGCCGCTTCCGTCTTTCCCAATCCCATAGGGGCTTCGATTATGTAGATTCCCGAGGACTCTGCATCCGTTGCGGTTGAAATGATATCCGCCTGCGTCGGGTTCGGCAAAAATCCGAATCGTTCTTTAAATGCTTCGTCATCCAGTCCGAAGCGCGCCGTTGAGTTCCATATATCAGTGAAGTGAATTTTGTTCCACGCCGCCTCCGTTCGCTCGGGGTAGTCGCTGAATTGACCCTGCTCATCCGCCGATATGAGCGGAAAATATGTTGTGTTGCTTGCGATCCAGTCCGCCGTTATCAGCATTCCGGAAATAACCACCTGCGCCGGAACCGATATATCGGGAAGCGCGCTCAAATCAGAAAAACCAGCGCTTTCAAGTGAATAATCGAGCCATTCCTTCCAAAGTGAGTCAAAGAGAGATTTGTATTTCATTCCGCGTCCGTAGAAATTATCGGGGTTTTTGTATCCCCCTTCAATTTGATTGCAAACATCCGCCGTAAGCGCCGTCGGCTTTCCGTGATGCGCCCCCGCGATTGAAGCAATTCCTCTCAAACAGCCGAATTTTAAAAGTATCGCCTCGCTTGCAAGCGCATGGGGCGTTTCGGAAATCCTTTCAAAACTGCCCGATTTCGGAAGATCAACGTATTCCGCAAAGGGGGAGAACTCAACCGCGTCACGTATACGTGACTGAAAAACGACGGTGACCTTTCCGATGTCATGCACAAGCGCACAAAACTTAAGTGTTGAAAAGAGTTTTTCCCTGCCGCCGCATTCAGCGCAAAGGTAATCCGAAATGCTTTCCGGCAATCTCTTTTGTGCGAGTTTTTCCATAATGCCCGCCGTGTCAAATGAATGCATCCAAAACGGCAGCCAGTCGTTTCCGTTCTCTCTGTCACTTTTTGCAACCGCCGCTGACAGCTCTTTGGAGAATCTGTTCAAATTTTTTACCTCTCAGTGCGTACAATTTCATTGCAGCATTCTGCAATTGCCCTTTAATCGGTTATATTATACCTTTATCCGTCAAAAAAAGCAACATATGACATTCAGCGTCATTCTTTCTGTTCACCACAAATATTGACTTCGCTTATTGTGTGCTTACATGTTCTTTTTATATTTCCGACAGTATTATTCCTTCATTGAGACATATTCAATTCGATATGATAAAACGCTGCTGTACATTTTTATGTTCCGCTGCGATAATATATTAATTTTGTCTGTATTGCGACGTTCGAACCAAACCGGATTGCCCTTCGTTTTCACTTGAAATATTCTTAAATATGATGTACAATGCAATCGGGAGCCGTCATTGGGCAGTGCAATCCGCAAGTGATTTACAAATTTGCGTGCAGTGCCGGTTCCGATGCTGAGAGGAAACGGAGGAATAGCTTTGGAGCAAAAAGTTATAAATGCTGATGTTTTTTCCGCCGCGCCGCAACCCTGTTCGGGAGAGAAGGTTTTTAATCCGAACATTTCGTCAGCTGCGCCGCAAGCATGTGCGGCAAAGCGCACACCGACCTATTCCGAACGATTGGACAAGCTGCGCATATTTGCCGATGAAGCGGCAGAGGAGCTTCCGCAGGTATTTTACCGTGAGCTGAACGGAGGAATCATACTTTCTCCGATTACAAAAGCGCACCCGCAATCCGATCCGAAAAAACCGCTGCTTGTGTTGGGTGAATACAGGAACTCGCCGCAGATGGGACGGAGCATTGTGTTGTACGGCGGTTCGATTTTGCGCAGTTACGGGAATTTACCGGACGAAAAGCTGAAGGCCGAGGTTCGGCACATCTTGCGGCACGAATTCACGCATCACCTTGAGTCACTCAGCGGCACAAACGACCTTGAGATTGACGATGCAGTCAAGCTGAACCGCTACAAGGCAAGCATCCATGCGGAATAAATTTGAAAATGCGGAACAGGACAGTAGGATGTGGATGATGTTATTGCTAATCAGTTTTTAATTTATCCATTGTAAGGAGTCTCGTAAATGAAATCAAAAGTGTTTTTTTCTTCCGAAATCACAGCTGAAAAGGTGGTTGAGCTTTTTCATGCGGCATCGAATGACCTGCCCGGCGGAATTCTTCCCGGCAAAGTTGCCGTAAAACTGCATTCGGGCGAACCCGGCAATCAAAACTTTTTGAAACCGGAATTTTGGCAGCCTGTCGTCAACGATGTGCACGGAACCGTGGTTGAATGCAACACCGCCTACGACGGCGGACGCAACACAACCGAAAAACACCGTGAAACCATGAAAAAACACGGTTGGAGCAAGCATTTCACCGTTGACATTATGGATGCGGAAGGGCCGGATGCCGAGCTTTTGATTCCGAACGGCAAGCGCATCAAAAAGGTTCAGGTCGGCAAAAACATGCTTAACTATGACTCCATGCTTGTGCTTTCCCATTTCAAGGGGCATCCAATGGGCGGGTTCGGCGGTGCGCTGAAGCAGCTTTCCATTGGCTGCGCCTCCTCCTACGGCAAGGCATATATCCACGGTGCAGGCGAGCCGGAGAAGATTTGGACAGGCGACCACAACTCGTTTCTTGAATCCATGGCCGACGCGGCGGAAGCCGTCGTGCGTCATTTCAACGGCAATATGGTTTTTATCAACGTCATGAAGAATATGTCCGTTGACTGCGATTGCTGTTCCGTTGCGGAAGATCCCTGCATGGCAGATATCGGAATTCTTGCATCACTTGACCCGATAGCTGTCGACCGCGCATGTCTTGACCTTGTTTATGCTTCCGACGACCCCGGCAGGGATCATTTGCTTGAGCGCATTGAAAGCCGCAACGGCGCACGCACGGTTGATGCCGCAGCGGAGTTGGGGTTCGGCAGCAAGGAATATGAGCTGATAAAACTGTAAGCATTCAGATTTTATTTCGTTCGAAACCCGAAACCTTGTGCCGTTTTTCGGCACCGGTTCGATTCTGAGCAAAAGTTATCCGCAATTTAATCATAAACTGCGGATAACTTTTTTGATTTCAGCTTTAAACAAAAGTTTTTGAAAGGTCTTGACAAAATTCGCAATATGCGTTAAGATATATTTAGATTAGTGTATCCGATTAAGAATGAACCTTTTAATTGTAATTTGTGATGAAACTGTAAGGAGTATTTGTTGTTTGCATGAACTCAAATTATTATTTTGCCAACCGTTTTTCAATGCTCCCGAACAACACGGATTTTCTTCCGTACGATACTAACGTGCTTAAGAAAATCCAAGAGGAGTCGGAAAGACGAAAAAGACCGAAACTGAACTATAGTTTTCACACGCTTTTCTCGCCGTTTATAGCAGATGCTGTCGGTGCTTCTCCGAATTATGTCATTGAAGCAAAGGCCGTTGAGCTGTTGGACAGGAAGAAATCGTCCGTATACAGTTACCACACATTCATGCTTCCGTTCAATATCGAAGATCCACGCGGAAACGCCGAATTTGACTTTGAATCCGTTGTAGAATACTTTAAAGAAAACGGTATGTGGTACAGTGACGAATGCTGCTCCGAAAATGGCAAGCGGAAGTTTCCGTTTAACCGTCCGTCAAAGTTCAAAAAGCATTCCTCTGCAAAAGACTGTGCATGTTTGGATGTTGACAAAATTTTGCGGGCAGTGACCGCGCTTGACGGCGATAACGAAGATGCCGAGCTTGAAAATATCCGGCTTGCATATCAGGAATATCAGTATTTCAACCCTGCAATGCGCAATGCGCTGTATACCTCTTTGAATAACAACTCGCATTCGGAAATTTCACACACATTTGAATTCCGTCCGGAAGGCAGGGACAAAAAGCTGCAGGCGCATTATTATATCACGCGCAATATCACATATGATCTGCATGTAAATGCAGTGCGTGTTATTCTTTTCAACACCGGAATCGGCATATTTATGCTTGAATGCGAAAATCACGGCCTTGCAAAGGACGGAAAAACGAGTCAGGCAAACATTGAATCCGTTAAGGCCATCAACGAATACGGCCGAAGGATCAATCTTCCGCTGCTGCCCGTTCCCGATCCCGAAAGATATTTTTCGCTTTGTGCCGACAGCTTTGACTTTGAGTTTACAGCGGGCAGGAATGCGGACGGGTCGCCTAAAATCGAACGTTTTTCGGATAATTTCAAGGATTTTGTTTACAAATGCCGAAACACGGAAATGCTTTTTGAATACCTGTCCCTCACGCATGTTGCAAACTTTATCACCGATGTTCTGAATTATTCTTCCGCTCCCGAAAAAGCCTCCGGCAAATCGGGCGATCCATCCGGTAAAAAAAATGAAGAAAAAACTTTTTCTTCCAAGCGCGGCACAAACTCAAAGTTTCTTATCAGCCCCGCATTGGACGACAGGATGTTCGTTTGCTGCTGCGTTGCCGACACGAAAACGGCGAAGTTTTACACTGCCGCAAACGTTTTGGGAGAATTCAACTATCTTCACGATGATAAAACCGCAAATTCCTTATATGAGTTTGTGTTTATCGACACGGAAGGCAACGTAAGCTGTCCGACTGCCGAAATGCGAAAAGAGCTGCTTTCGGCACATGTTTACAAGCGCTGGCTGAGTTGCGGCACCTTGCAGGCTGTCACAAATTACAGTCTCGTCTGCGTCACTTCCGAATCCGTCTACGCTCCGGTAATCCTGCCGTTTTTAACTCAATACACGCGGCTTGCATGTTTCGCCCTTGTTCAGCGCGCCTCGCTGATTAAATTCCAGGCGGATGCTGCGCTGCTTTCCGCGCATATTAAAAACCCAAAGAAGAAAATCAGTATACAAAACATTATTGCCCTGAACAAGCTTCAGGAACGCTTTGTTGCTTTCCAGAGTCAGCTTAACCTGTTTGAGGTCACCGCACAGGAGCAGGGCTGCGAGCTGTACGGAATGCTCCGCGAATTCCTTTTTGTGGACAAGCAGCGTGAAGCATTGCAAAATCAGCTTGACGCGCTGTATTCCGCCGCAAACACGGCCTTGGATACGGACTTTAACAAATGGGCAACGATTTTGGCTGTGATTGCGCTGTTTCTTTCGCTGGCCGGTTTTTTTGCCGACGGAGCAGATGTCGTGCAAAAATCTAAAGGTTGCGTTTGGCATGTTCTGGCTTTGTTTGGTGTCGCAGTCGCATTCTCAGTCGGAGTAATATCTTTTTTCTTAATAAAATACCGCCGCAGGCATTGAAAACACTTTTCAGCGAAATTCAACAAACTTTAATGACTTTTAATTTTGAAAGGAGAACACGGATCCAATGAATGATTGGCAAAAAGAATACAAATTGGTTCAACACACACCGCTCATCCATTTTCAGCATTCCGAACCGCACGCCTGTTTGCGCGCAACGGAAGTCAAGCCGAAATTGGACAGGTTCTTGATTGAACAATTGGAGGAAGATGACCGATTCGGGGACGGCAGATGGAAGAAATGGTTTGTCGGAGACGGTTCACAGCAAAGTTTTGATTACATGATGCGGATCACACCGAACAGCGAACAAGTCGAAAGAACGCAATCGATTGAAAGAGCCATTGCAAGAGCCGAACACCGCCCGCCGAATACAAATTTACACGAAATACACAAAAACTATTTCGGAAATATGGCATCAGGAAATAATATTCAGGATACAATTCGGGAAACCTTTAAAGAGTCACTCCTTTATAAAGACGGGTTGACACTCACGATTCGCTGCTTCATTCCGGAACTGCTGACATTGATTGACGAACACATTCGCGGTTTTTTCATGATGCATAATTTCGGAACACGACAGCGGAAAGGATTCGGTTCGTTTACGGTTGATATCAGCACCGAACCCAATGCACCCAAGGGATTTGACCTCGTTGGGAAATACTGCCCGAATGCCTATTACTGCAAGCTCGACGGTAATGTCAATGCCGACGCCCTGCTTGATGCCGTTTGGGTCCTCTCTGCATTTTTGAGAAGCGGCTTTAACCGCGGTGAGGGTAATTACGTCCGCGGTTTTGTCTTCCGTTACTTTCAGCGGGAAAAAAATCCGCTTGCCAACGACAAGGCATTTGTTAAGCAAAAAGTGCTTCGCAATGTTTATAACGAAGCAACCCGGGGTGAACACCTTCATCCTTATGGCAACAATGTCCGATATCGCTATGTGCGCGGGCTTTTGGGCACAAACGAAAACTCCAGATTCTGTCGCGCTCCCCGAGGGGAAACGCGTGAGGATCGCACTGTCCACAATATTTATATCCACAGTGCGGAAGGAGTAGAGCGTTTCCCGTCGCCGCTGCTGTTCAAACCAATCGGAAAGTTTGTCTTCATTCTTCCGCAGAAAATGCCGGATGAGATCTTCGGTTCAGAATTTTATATTCTGGAAAAGAACCAAGAGGAGGAATACGACAGCAAGGCGACAAGTGAGCAAAAGCTCAACTATCTCAAGCAAGAATGCAAAGGCGGCATGATAAAAACCCCGACAGCGGAAGAGCTTGCACCGGGAGCAAAGTCGGGCGATGAAGCACTGAAGATGTTCCTTGACGCGTTTACGAAGGATTTCAACGATAAAACAAGTGACAAAGGCGGCGGATACGGGATTGACGATTTAACCAGTCGAGATGTTTTCCCTGCGAAGTATCTTCGGCTTCGTCCCGTTCTGCGCACTTAAATAAGGAGGTGAATATATGAGTAAAGTAAAATACATTGCAGTCACATTGGGTCCGATATTCAAAACCATCGGCCTTGCCGAATCCACCGGCGCACTTTGGGCCGCGAGTTACATGTTCTCCTATCTTTCCAAGTCGATATGCGAATATCTTTTGGAGCATTCGGAGTTCAACATTTCCGAGGAGGACATTATCGTTCCGTATTATCATAAAAACGCTGCGGGGACAAAGGAGGATTCGGCGGCTGCGGACGTCATTGTTTCGGACGGAGTGGGAAGATTTCCCGACCATATCATTTTCCGCGCGAAGAATTTTGATGTAACGAATTTCTCCGCTTTAAGGAATTCCGTAATCCGTTCGCTTGCCAATACCTTCGGTTTCAAGGAAGGGGAAGGGGATGATTATCTCCGCCGTTACATGCTTATCGCCTGCACTGCATTCGATGTTGATGAGGAGAACGGCGAAAACCCTATTCTTAAAAGCGGGCTTGCGTTGGACAGTCTTGAGCTTTTTCAGCCGATAGTTCGGGTTGAAAGCTGCAACGAGATCGTTAAGGCTGTCAGCAACCGCAGCATACGCGAGCTGCCGCTTACGCAAGGGTTTGAAAACTGGCCGCTGCTTGGCGAAGATCGCACAAGCATTCGAAGCATTGAGGACATTGCGGACACATCAAAAGACGGAAAAGTTCGCGAGCAACTGAAAAAACACGATTACTATGCCGTCGTTCGCAGCGATGCGGATGCTGTTTCCAAAATCATTGCCTCGCTTAAAGCAGATGAACTGCGCAATTTTTCAAGAACCTGTGTTCTGTATTGCGGCGAAATGGCCGATCTTGTTCACCGTTACAGCGGCGTTACAATTTATTCCGGAGGCGACGACCTGCTTGCGCTGCTGCCCGCCGAAAGCTCGTCCGGCGAAACCGTGTTTCACTTCGCAAGGGATGCAAAGGATTTGTTTCAAAAATCGTTCAAAACATATATCGATGCGATCAAAGCGGCAAATGCCGAAAAGAAACCGGGCGAAGAGCCAATCCCCGTGCCGTCCCTGTCGCTCGGCATAAGCATATGCTACAGCAAATTTCCGCTTTATGAAGCTCTTGATGATTCGGCAGACTTGCTGTTCGATTACGCAAAGAACAGATGCGGCAAAAACTGCGTTGCCGTGCGGCTTCAGAAGCATTCCGGGCAGAGCGAGTGCCTCGTTCTGAAGGGCATTGACGGATTGACTGCATTCACAAGTTTTCTTGATGACATGCCTAAAAGCTTTGACGAAGGCTTGCTGCATTCGGTGATTTACGCATTCTGTTCCTTTGCTCCGCTGTTCATCGGTTTCAACAAGCTGGCGGCCGCAGCCGACTTTGAAACCGTTCGTGAATTGTTCCGCAATATGTTCGATTCGTCGATACATGTTGACGGCAAATATTCGGACTACCTTTACAAAACGCTTCCCGCGTTCTACAGTCGATTGACTGCAAACGCCGATATTCGTGTTTTCGAAGAAGCCGAACACAGTGCCGGTAAAGCGTCCGATGCGGCAGCGAATGCGGTTCGTGCAATGGAGTTTGTTCTCCGCATTGCAAAATTTTACATTGAAAAAAGGGGGGAAAGAGATTGAGCAAGACCTATCGTGCTGATTTTGTTCCGCACGGAGCATACTTTTTCGGCAATGAAAAAACTTTTTCGTTCGGTGATAAGGGCAGAAGCTTTATATCAAGCGAACAAACGCCGTCACAATCAACACTGCTCGGAGCATTGCGATATGCTCTGCTGTACAATTTTGAATACGAGGGGCGTCGGCTTTTCAAGCCCGACCGAAAATACAATCTGAGTGTCAATGAGCAAGCTGCCGTTGATAATCTCATCGGCAAAGGCGGTTTCGACATCGGTTCAAGCTCCGAACAGGATTTCGGTGCAATTGAAAAGCTTTCTCCGCTCTTTATTTATGACACAAAAAAGGCTGAAGCACTTGTTCCGACGCCGAGAGATCACTGCATTTCCGATTCGGACGAATTCAAGAATTTTGTTTACTCCGCCGATTCCGATAACGGAGAGAGCTTCCCTTATGCACCGTTCTCGCCCGATGATTTTGTTTTTGATGAGTTCACGTTTTCGGTTGACGGCAGCGACAGCGGCATCCGGCGCGGTTTCTGTAAGTCGTTCAAGGTCAAAAACGGACTCGCGAACAGCTATATGTATGTTAACAGCGGCAGCCAAATTCCCGCCCATTGGCTTTTTCAAAAAGTTCAGCGCATCGGCATTTCAAAGAAGCAATACAAATCCGCTTTCTTCAAGCGCGAATGTTATCAGCTGCAAGACGGTTTTTCTTTTTCCGTCTATGTAACGCTGCGCGATGATGTGACTCTGCCGAGCAGCACGGTCGTGTTCATGGGGCAGGGAAGAACGGCCTTTACCGTCCGTTTTGCGGAAGAGGAGGATTCAATTAACGATGCACTTGCGGAGCTGATTTACCCGGACACGGTTTATCTGCGCGGGGACTCTTCACTTACAGCCGACGTTTATGCGCACTGTTTCTTTACCGCACTCGCAATGCGCGATCACCGTGCATACAGCGTATCGCTGAAAGGTAAAGTCAGCAAAGGTGCGAACGTATATCACCTCATTTCCGCAGGGAGTATCTTTAAATCAAGCGATGCAGCGGCTCTTAAAGCCTGCATCGAATCCGACAGCGGAGCGGACCCGGAAGCCAATGCTCCGTGCACGGCAAACCTCACAAAAATCGGCATGAATATTGCAATAATCGGAAAAAGAAAGGAAAATAACGTATGAACACCACACTTCTGAAGATGGAATGCCTGACCGACCTTCATGTTGACTCGGGTGAAAGCAACTATAACATTATTGATAACGAGGTTCAAAAGGATTTGAACGGCAACCCAACCGTTCATTCATCCGGCATTAAGGGCGCGATGCGCGAGTATTTTTCCGAACATCTTGATGACGATAACGACGATACCATTAAAAGAATTTTCGGCGAACCGTCAACAAAGGACGTTGCGGGCGGCGGGGGAAAGTACAAGTTTTTTGACGCAAAATTCATTGCGCGTCCGCTTCGGCTTGCAGGTTCTGTTCATCCGAGTGTGCTTGCTGCGACCGTTCCCGCGTTAAACGACATGCTATATCTTTTGGACTGCTTCAACTGCAATCCGTTCGGAATCCATGAACTGCGTTTTCCGAATTTTGGTAAAAATAATTTTCTCGTCACAACAAATTTCAGCAGCGAAGCTGAAATAAAAGTTGAAGGTGAGCCGACGGGCATTCTTTCCTCCGCCGAAGAGGCTGAGTTTTTAAAACTCGGGCAATTCCTCGGCAAAAGATTTGCAATTGCAAAAGAGCTTGACCCAAGCCGCTATCCTCTTCCTGTTACGGCAAGGAACAAAGTCGGTGATGATAATAACCTTTGGTATGAAGAGGTTGTGCCTGCAAAGAGCGTTTTCTTCACCCTGATTCTTTCACCCGAACCGAATCTTGAGCTTGATTTCGCCCGACACAGCATCATTCAATTCGGCGGAAACGCTTCCATCGGCAGGGGCTTCACAAAGTGCAGCATCATTCCCATGCCTGCGGCACAGAACGGAGGCGCAGAATGAACAAGCGTGTGGTAGACTCATGGTTGAATATAGCTTACAATGCCATAGAAAAATGCGGCATTTCGGAAATGAAGGACGGGGTTAAATGCATTCAGCGCACCTATCGAAGCCAGATCTCCAACTTTGGTGCAGCCGTCACCATGGGCAGCATCAAGTCCGCAGTCGCATTCTTTTCCCAGCAGGGCAAAGCCGTTGCAGACAGGCCAAAGCTTTTGCAGGCGATGTATTTTATCATCTCCAACGGAGAGATATTGACACCGGATGAGATTTTCAAGTGGTTGTGCAGTCAGGATCAGTCGGAGGTGCGCGAAAAGTTCATAAACGCTTCTGTTGCGCTGAAGCTTGCAATGAATTTTTATAAACTCCTGCCCGAAAAGAATTCGGACAATGCCCAGAAAGGTGACGGTGAAAGTGAATAACATCAACCTTATATTCAACAAGCTGTATTATGAGCAGCTCGCCCCGGGTAACTCAAAGCAATTTGAAGAAGACGTCAAAAAGAAAAACGAAATGATCTTTTTGCAGAAATTCAAGGACAGCGATTTTTCCGCCTGCCAAGAGCTTGAAGAACATTTCGGCGAAAGCTTCAAAAAATTCCGGTTAAAAACGGATTACCCGGGTTTGCTCATCGGAACGGGCAATCCGCACGGTTCCGGAGCTGTGGCATCGGACATTAAATGCGGCTTCTCCTTTTCCTATGTCACGGGTCAGCCCTATCTCCCTTCATCGGGCGTCAAAGGTATTCTGCGAAGTTCATTTGCGGACCGCCGTCCCGCTGTCATTGATTTCCTTAGTAAAATACTCGAAAACGAAAGCATTTGTGACAAAGACATAGAAGAGCTTGATAAGGATATTTTCGAAGGCAGCGATATCTTCCTTGATGCCGTGCTTGCCAAAGGCGGCAAAGGCAACAGGGTTCTCGGTGCGGACTACATCACGCCGCATTACCCTTTGGACAAAAACCTGATGAAGAATCCGAATCCGATACATATCATCAAGATTCTGCCCGGAGTGACCTTCGAGTTCCGTTTCATTCTGCATCATGCAACGCTCCCAAGCGGCATAGAAATTTCCGCAGAGAATAAACAGGTGCTCTTCCGATCTTGTTCCGAATGCTGCTGTGTTATTTCGGCGTCGGTGCAAAAACAAATGTCGGATACGGCATTTTGCTGCCCGTTTCCGATGGTGCGGTCCCTCGAAACGCTGCACCGTCGGCCGGAAGAACGAATACGGCAAACGAACAGCCTAAAGTTCGGATTGATCCGCAGCTGCTTTGTCCGATTTGCGGACAGCGCAAACGCGAGCCCGATCCCGTTAGGGGAAAACTGAAAAAATACTGTTCGGAATGCTACAATAACATGAAAAGGAACAGAGCGCATTGACGCCTTGACGTCAATCACCTATCAATTGCAAGCAAATATCAATTGCAAGTAAACCGATAGTCAATACACAAATCCCGCCTGAAGCTTTTGCCTCGGGCGGGATTTATTGATTCAATCAACTGTTGCGGAATTGCTTTAAAATGTTCGGTGCGGCGTGCGTCGAATCAGTCAATGGGCTTCATTGTTGGGAAGAGCAGAACGTCCCTGATGGTGGGGGAATCGGTCAGGAGCATGATGATCCTGTCGATGCCGAAACCGATGCCGCCGGTGGGGGGCATTCCGTATTCGAGTGCAGCGATGAAGTTTTCATCAATGGGCATTGCCTCATCGTCACCCTTTGCTTTTTCCTGCGCCTGCTGTTCGAAACGCGCACGCTGGTCGATGGGGTCGTTCAGCTCGCTGAAAGCGTTGCAATACTCTGCGCCGGCAATGAAAAGCTCAAAGCGTTCAACGATCCCGGGATTATCAGGTTTGCGCTTTGTAAGCGGAGAAACCTCAACGGGATAATCAATAATAAACGTGGGCTGGATGAGCTTGCTCTCAACAAATTCATCAAAGGCCGCAAAAAGAACCTTGCCGATGGGCGCAGTTTTATCCTCAATTTCGAGGCCGAGGGACTTCGCTTTTTCAATTGCCTCCGCGCCGTCCCTGCATGCATAGAAATCAACACCGGTGTGCTCAAGAACCGCGTCATTCATGGTTTGACGGCGGAAGGGGGGGGTGAGGTCAATTTCTTTGCCCTGATACGTAATTTTTGTAGTGCCGAGAATCGTTTTCGCGCAGTGGGAGAGCAGATTTTCGGCAAGTTCCATCATTCCGTAGTAATCGGTGTAAGCCTGATAAAGCTCCATGCTTGTATATTCAGGATTATGCGTCGCATCCATGCCCTCGTTGCGGAACTGGTGGCCTATCTCATAAACCTTTTCCAAACCGCCGACGATGCACATTTTGAGCGGAAGCTCGGTTGCAATGCGCATAAAAACGTCCAAGTCAAGTGCATTATAATGGCTTATGAAGGGACGCGCATTCGCACCGCTTGCAACGGTGTTGATAATAGGGGTCTCAACTTCCAAAAATCCGCGCTCATCCAGGTATCTGCGAATTTCGGAAATAATTCGGCTGCGCTTAATGAAAGTTGTGCGAACCTCGGGGTTCATGATAAGGTCAACGTAGCGCATGCGATAGCGCAAATCAGTATCACGAAGACCATGGAATTTTTCCGGAAGCGGCCTTAATGATTTCGAAAGCAGAGTGACTGTTTCCGCATGAATGGAGATTTCGCCTGTTTTTGTTTTGAAAACAAATCCGGTAATGCCGAGCATATCGCCGATATCATATGCTTTAAAATCGGAATATGATTCTTCGCCGATATCATCGCGGCGAACATAGGCTTGAATATCGCCTTTCGCATCGCGAAGCCCTGCAAAACTTGCCTTGCCCATAACACGTTTTGACATCATTCGACCGGCAACAGAGACTTTTTTGCCCTCATATGCCTCGTAGTTTGCCTTTATGTCCGTGCTGAAATCGGTTTGGTCGAATTTTACAATGTCAAACGGGTTTTTTCCGGCAGCCTGAAGCGCCGCAAGCTTATCGCGGCGAATCTGAAGCAGCTCGTGAAGTTCTTCAGCGTTGACAGTGTTGTTTTCTTCTGTATTGATTATGTTGTTTTCTTCCATTTATATTAATTCTCCATCATCGTAACGTGAGCCTGTCTGTTAAAAGTTATCTCCTGATTGAGATGATTTTAACCTTCATAAGACCGCCGGGAGCCTCAACATTGGTGATTTCGTCAATCGATTTTCCCAAAAGCGCAGCACCGACAGGGGAGTCGTTTGAAATGCTCTTGGGTTTTGCGTCAATATCCGCTTCAGCAGAACCGACAATCTTAAATTCATCTTCAAACCCCAAATCAACGAACTTAATGCGAACGATCGAACCCATTGTGACTGTTTTGCCATCGGTATGAGTTTCATCAATGATCACAACGTTTTTGAGCATCGCTTCAAGCTCCATAATCTCGAGTTCATTATGAGCCTGTGCGTCTTTCGCGGCGTCGTATTCCGCATTTTCGCTTAAGTCGCCGAATGAACGCGCAACAGCGATCTCCTCGGTTATTTCCGCCCTGCGGACATTTTTTAAATATTCAAGCTTATCTTCGAGAGCTTTTTTGCCTGCCAGAGTAAGCTGTACAACTTCTGCCATGTTTCTGCCTCCTGAGTCTGTATGTGCAAGGCAAACCTTGCGAAAGCACATACCAATTTATTCTATTATAAGGATTTTTTTCCGTGTTGTCAACAAATCGGCATGGTTTTTTTATAAAAAACTCCCCGTGTAATCCACCGTTTGCGTCAGCGCAGCCGCCAATTTCTTTATGCCTGTTCCCGACTCACGCGGAACGCCTCGCCCGCACTCAACAGATATACCCAAGTCTCTTTCACCGACAATCCGGACAGTTTTTGCAATGCATCCGCGTAAATTTGCAGCTGCATACGGTATGAATTCGCAACATCCCTCGGATCTTTGCCCAGTGTGCTCGTTGTTTTGTAATCTACAATGATCCACTCGTTATTTTCGGTGAAGCAGCAATCAATTATTCCCTGCACCACAACATTATTTTTGTTGACGTCCAGCAATAACGTAAACTCAAGTTCACGCTTTATCAGTTCATTGGCGTCATTTGCGGCGGCAGACATTCGTTCATACAACCCGCTTTGCAGAAAACGTTTTATTGCAAACATATTTACAGATTTCGCCTGTTGTTCGGACAAAACGCCATCCGCCGAGAGTCTTTTGAGAACAGTATTTATTTCTGCCTCGGTTCGTATTCCGAGCGGGAACATTTGAAGGAATATATGCGTTGCAGTTCCTCTCTCTGCTCCTGTCAGCACGTGTTCAGGCTGCAAAAAAATCGGTACAGACGGCGAAAAATCATAATCAATCGAACGTTTTTCGCCTTTAATTATTTCCGTGACGGTGCGCTTGCTTTTTTGCTTGGTATCGTCTTCAAACGGATACCGATACTCAAGCCTGCGGCTCACGGCACTGCAATCGGTGCCGCGGGCTTCTTCACTCCATCTGATATATTCTGCCTTGCTCATTCGGGTTTCATCAGTTGAATTCGGTGTTTTTTTTATGCATCGCAATAAAAGCTTATCCGCTCCGATTGCGCATTTTACACCCGCCGAACCCGCATTATCAAGGTTGATACCAAGCGGAAAATATGCTCCGAGCATCCAATCGAGATAGCATTTGGAATTCATTATGCGGGATTTTGACAATGGTGCAGCAAATTTCTTCAATAAATCCGCCATTTTTTTGCTTGAGCCGATGATATAAAGTCTCTCTCTCGGGCGCGTCATTGCAACATACAGATTCCGCATTTCCTCAGAAACCAATCTGTCATCCTCACGCATCATAATTGCGCGGCGCAGCAGGGGAGTGAGAGGGTTTTTGCCGCGCATACGGAAACCGATTCCAAGTTCTCTGTCAAAAACAGCATCGGCTTTGTGGCTTTTTTTGCTGAATTCCGACGTTGTTCCGCAAATGAAAACAATCGGAAACTCCAAACCTTTGCTCTTGTGTATGCTCATTACGCGAACCGCGTCAATTGCGGAAGGCTGAGCCGCACCCATGCTGACATTATCCCTCAGACTGTCCATCAGCGTTACAAATCCGTGGAGCCCGCTTTTGCCGTTTGCAACGAAAGCCTGTGCCTTTTCAAGCAATAAATCAAGATTCGCCTGCCGAACCGCACCGCCGCGCAGCGCACCGACATAAACATAATAAAATGTCTCATCCAGAAGAGTGCCTATCAATTCATCAACGCTTAAAAAGCGGCTCATTTCATGCCATCTATCAACATTTCCCAGGAAATAATTTGCCTTGCGGCAGTATTCCGCATTATTCGAGCCGTTTTGAAAGCTTTGAGCGGCCTCCGTGAGTCTGTCAATGAACTCTTCACCGCCGAAATCGGTTCGAATATGTATATACTCATCCTCATTGAACCCGCCGATTGGGGAGCGCATAACGCTTAAAAGCGGAATATCCTGCCTTCGATTGTCTATAATTCTTAGTAAATTTAAGAATATCTGTACCTCAATTGCGTCAAAATACCCATCTCCAAGCTCGGCCGCGCACGGAATGCCCTGTTCCGTCATTGCATTTACAAATTGCAGAGCAACACCCTTCGTTCGCCGCATCAAGACCGCAAAATCAGAAAACATCGGCTTTCGCACTCGATTGATTTCCTTATCAAATACCTCAACGTTTTCAATCACGCAGCGTATTTTATCAGCAACACAGCGTGCCTCGGCCTCTATGGCTTCCGGCTCATCGTTTTCCTTTGCGGAGTTATTTTCCGATTCGGCCTCATTTTCGTTTTCGCCTTTCTCATCCGAAATGTCAATTAAGCAGATTTCCGCGCTGCCGTTTGCAGTTTCCGCGCCCATTCGCAATTCGGCATTGTCGGAATAATCAATTTCACCGACATCGCCGAGCATGATTTTTGAAAACAGACTGTTCGCTGCATTCAAAACTGACGTCATGCTTCTGAAATTTGCGTTCAAATCAATTCTTTTTCCAACCGTTCCGTCATAGCTTTGATATTTCGCCAAAAAATTTTCCGGTTCGGCCTGGCGAAAGCGATATATGCTCTGCTTGACGTCTCCGACCATAAACAGATTATGACCGTTTGAAACAGCAGCAATTATTGCGTCCTGGATGCTGTTGGTATCCTGATATTCGTCAACAAAAATGTATTTGAACTTTTCCTTATATTCAGCGGCAATTTCATCGTTTTTAAGCACGGTATATGCAAGCTGTTCCATATCATTGAAATCTATAAGCGCATTTTCACGCTTTAATTCGGAATAATGCTCCGCAAACCGTCGAACGATTGCTTCAAGACTTTTCAGGCAAGGATAAATCCGCGCTGCATTTTCACGTTCAACGTCATATGAGCAGCAAAAAGCCTCGCTTATTTTTTTGAATTGACTTTTGACTTTTTCGCGATATTCCTTCAGCTCCGCAGGCGCACCGCCCTTTCTTGACGGAATTTTTGCAAAAGCACATGCCGCAATTTTACAGTGCCAATCGGAATAAGTTTTCAGCTGCATCAGCTCGTCATAAAATCCCATATCCGTTTGAAGCAGTTTCGTATACACTTCAAATTCGGGGTTATTTTCGTTTACAAAACAATGATAAAGCTCCTTCGCCATATCATAAAACGTTGAGATATTCCTTTTTGCGGAAGCAATCAGACTCTCCGCCGCCTTCTCGGAAAACGTTTCAAAGCTGCTTCCGTATGCCTCAACCGCCTCATGCAGCCAACCGAACGGATTAGGGCGTGCCATAATAAAATCATAGGTATCCTCAATAAGGGTGCAAAGCGCATCATCGCGAATAAGGGCGTCACAAAGCAAGCGAAAATCCGAATCCGAAGTTTTTTCCGCATCCGAATATGCCTCTTCCAATACATCATCCAATGCTTTAAGGCGCAGCAATGCAGCCTCTGCGGCATCGGCGGTTCTGAACGCCGGATCAAGACCGACTATATGGCAATTACGTCTCAGAACATTTCCGCAAAAACTATGAATGGTTGAAATATTTGCAGTAGAAATATTTATTGCCGAATCGTGCAAATGCATTTTCAGCTTTGTATCATCGGTTGACTCCGCAAGCTCCGACAACCGCCGCTCAATGCGCTGTTTCATTTCAGCAGCGGCGGGGTTCGTAAACGTTACAACAAGTATTTCCGAAACATCAGTCCCGGAAGCAATAATTCGAGCAATGCGTTCAGTCATTACTGCGGTTTTACCTGCACCCGCGGCAGCCGAAACAAGCAGGTTTCCATCTTCGTTAATTGCACGAAGCTGCTCAGCAGTCCACATTATTTTCTCCGTTCTTTCATAAACATATTATACGTCTCACTGTCAAAAACCCGGCCGCTTGAATTACAGTTTCAGCTTGTTCAGAACCTTTGCGGCAAGGGGTCTGTGCGCAACCATAGCGGCACGCGGACAAAACTCCTGGCAGCAAAAACAACGTATACATTTTTCGCGGTTTATATGTGGTTTTTTGTTTTTCATTTCTATTGCTTTTGCGGGACACATCCTTGCGCATTCACCGCATCCGGCACAAAGACGTTTTTTTAGCGTGGGCTTATGTTCAAGCGCCGCTTTACTGATAAAATGAAGCACATTGCCTTTGCGCATGAAACTCAATCCACGCACCGGCGGGGCTTTAAAGTCATCAACGGTTAACGCGCGAATATCACCGTATACCCTCAAATTTTTACTGGATGCAGGCGCAAAACCTCGTTCATACGCCGCTTGAAGCGTTGGCAGACCGTCAATGTTCATCCCGATCAGCTCTGCACCGACAACGTCGGCATAATACGTGCTTTTCGACGCAATTATTGCACCGATTTGGCGCGGCGTGCCGGCAGTCGGCCCGTTGCCCTCCATTCCGATAACGGCATCACAAATTGCAAGTCTCGGTTTGAAATACTCATTAAGATCAACAAGCATATCGGCAAATTCGGCATCGTTTTGAAATTTATAATGAACTTCCGGCTTTTTAAGACCCGGAATCGTCCCAAACAGATTTTTAACCGCCGCACTCATGCCAAGCATTCCGTGCGATTTCAATTTACAGAAATCAATAATTGCATCAGCCTCATCCAAATACTCTGTGTATGTGAAATTTTTCAGTGCTTTTCCTTCAGGAAAGTCAACAGTTTTTTCGTTCATATTGCGATTCAGCTTTGCACCGAGCTTTTCAAGCCGATCCATGCCCGTTGCTGTGTAGACGCGATTCAGCAAGGGGAGCGAGTGCGGACCGCCGGGGCTGTCGCCTATCGTAACATCTGCACCGCGTGCCAAAAGCATTTCAACAAGTGCCTCAAGCAGGGCAGGGTGGGTTGTTGCGGCTGCATCGGGCTTTTTGAACGAAACAAGGTTGGGTTTAATAATTATTTTCATTCCGGGCATGACAAAATCCAAGCCGTTTACCGCATTTACGGCCTCTTCAAGTGCAGGTTTGACTGCCTCAACGTCATAAGTCTTGCAGCGTACAACAGCAACATCGTAGTTTTCCAATTCAACCTCCGGACTTTTTGTTCATTTTTATCTCATCGCAAGAAAAATAAGCGTCAAAAAATCAATATTTGTACACTGTGGAATGCTGATTACAGTTGATTTATTTAAGAAAGCTGCTCGTAAACATCAACAATGTGAAATTATCCGTAATTGCGGGATTCATGTTCGAACACGAATTCAGTCTGCCGTCACTCCTGATTTTCACATATCCCTGATACGGGTTAACCGGGAAAAAGAAATTAACTTTATCGTCCGGACTTTTTATCACAAAAAACAGGCAGACATCACCGTTCACAGGCAGTTCCCATGCGTTATCGCCGCCTCCGACTGCTTTTAAAGTTGAAGCATTAATTACGTTGCGGTGCATATTATCCACTTGAGTTATCGTTATTTTTTCACCGCTTCGCAGCCCCCCGCCCAAGGAATTTAAAACTGTTACGCCGATGCGCAGTGAATTGCGTTCACTCCTTATCGTTTCGCCGCGTTCGCCCGATCTGCATAAAGTGGGCATATATGAGGATACACTGTCAACCCTGCCGATAAAGTATTCATTGCAGCCGACGAGCAGTTCGTTCATATCGGAATAGAACATATATTCACTTGGAATAAATAATTCGGATTTCATTGCAGCAATTTCGCGTTTAATTGAGCTGATTTGAACATTTCTGCCGTCGCTCATGCGAACTGTCGATCCGCTGCTTTGCATTACTCCGTTTTCAACCGGAACGTATATTTTTCTGTAACCGAATTCGCCTTTGTTTTCATCAGCAAGAAAGAGAATGCAGCGTTCACCGACATTATATTCTGTTGAAACATAAATTGTTTCAGAGCTTTCCGCATCGCCTGCGAAAACATCAAGCACTCGAAATAAAGAAATCGAATTGCCGCCGTATGTTGCCTCGCCGACACATTCCGCTTCGACAATCAGAGAGGCACTTCTGAAACACTTCCGCAAAGTATAAACATCCAACGAATTTTCTTCAATTTCGAATTGATAATTCAAGTCCCTGAACACAACAGCCGGCTCATGCTGCGTTCTAAACGGCATAACAAGCGCAATTATCAGAACCGCATTCAGCAGTATCTGTATTTTTTTACAGGCACGCATTGAATATTACCCCCGCATTATAAACAATGATTTCCTTGTCGAATATTATACAACATTCGGATGTTTTTTTGAATCACCCTTACAGTTCATTTTTAATATATTTATAAGCGGGATGAATCAATGCATCCCGCTTATTTTTTACCGGCTGATTAATTGTGCAGTATTTTCAGACCGCTGCGCCGTCAGGCATCGGCTCAATTTCGTGCCTCCAAATTTTCGTTAAGGAAATTATTCCGAAAGTTACGGCGGAAAACTCTGCAATTACAAAGCACCACCAAACAGATTCAACCGATTTAAACACGAGAGCAAGCACAAGGGCGGCAGGGAGCAGCACCCCGAGCTGGCGCAGTATGGACATAAACATGCTCTTGATTCCGTGTCCGATCGCCTGAAAAGTTACAGATATTGTAATTGATGCCGCCGCGATAGGAAAATGCAAAGAAATAATTCGGAATGCCGCAATTCCTTCAGCGGTAATCTTCCCCTCGGAGTCGAAGAGGGAAACAATCTGCTGCGGGAACAGTTGGAAGAGCAGCGTGCCGATGCTCATAATAATCGCAGTTACGCAAAGTGTCATCTTCCATGCTTTTTTAAACCTCAGTCTGTTTCTTGCTCCGTAGTTATAAGCAAAAATAGACATGCTGGCGTTCGTAACTCCAAACAAAGGCATGAAAACTATTGATTGAACTTTGAAATAAACTCCAAATGTTGCAATACCGGCGTTGCTCATCAGAATCCTTGAAAAAATCGCGTTCATGCCGACATTCATTATCGAACCTATCGACTGCATGACAATGCTCGGAATGCCGACTCGGTATATTTCTCGCACCGTTTCACCGCAGAGACGGAAATTTTTGAAACTTATTTTTATCTCATGTTCCTTAAAAAACACAAGTGCCAATGCCATCAGCATTCCGACCCATTGTCCGATTACCGTAGCATATGCCGCGCCTGCCACTCCCATTTCCGGGAAGGGGCCGATTCCGAAAATCATAAGTGGGTCAAGAATGATATTAACAACCGCGCCGACAAGCTGAGTCACCATTGAAAGCCCGGTTTTGCCCATTGACTGCAATATTCTTTCACAGCCAATTTGTATAAACACACCCAATCCGAAAACCATGCAGATTTCAAGATAATCAACGCCCATTTCTATGAGCTGCGGATCGTCGGTGAAAAGCCTGAAAAACGGAGTGATTACAAACCCAAATATTGCAAATACAATTGCAGACAGCAAAAGCAGGCACAAGCCGTTGCTTGCACCTTTGCTTGCAGCCTCAGTGTTTCCCTCGCCGAGTTTGCGCGACATATATGAGTTCATGCCGACGGATGTTCCGATCGCAACAGCGATCATCAACATCTGTATCGGATAGGCAAGCGAAATTGCCGTCAGTGCGTCGGTGCTGATTTTTGCAACAAAATAGCTGTCCACAACATTGTACATTGCCTGCACAAGCATGGAAATGACCATCGGAATTGCCATGTTGGCAAGCAGTTTTCCGACAGGCATAACGCCCATTTTGTTTTTGCTCTTTTGATTCTCTTCCATTCGGTTACGCTTTCTTAATCAATAATAACCAAACGATTTTAACACCGGTGCTCAATATATTCAAGCTTTATCACGAATTATATATGTACTGTTGTTTCGGCAATGTCGGCCGAAAACTCAGCATAGGAAATTTATTCAGTCCTGCCACACATAATATCTATTCCTGAATGAATAATTGTTATATGTGCTTCAGTAATGTTTTTTTCCTGTTCACCGTCGAGCGTCCAGCTTACGCTTTCGTCCGGGAAGCGCACATGCAATTCGGATGCACGAAACATTCTGATATATTCACAGCTCATTTCGCCGCTTGTGATTGCATTTACAATTTTTGTGAGTTCAAGTGCATTTTGCGGATACCTAATCAAAATTATTTCGAACATTCCGTCGTTCATTTCGACCATTTCAGGCTTCAGCTTTACAATTCCCGCAATTATTCGCGAGTTGCTGACCGTGCAAAGGATAAACTCGTCCTCAATCGTTTCTCCGTTAATTTCAAAAACAGCCTTTATCGGACGGATTTTTTTGAGTGTATCAAACCCTTTCGCAAGATAAGCAAGAAAACCGAACATGTTTTTTGCGTTTTGCGAAGTCGAGTAGGCAACATCGGTAAATGCGCCGAAAGCTGCAACATAAGCATAGAATCTGCCGTTAAAATTTCCTACATCAATTGTAGTACAAATTCCATCAGTAATATTTCTTACAGCTTCATCGCTGTTCTTTGGAATGCAGAGCGTGTTCGCAAAGTCGTTCGTGCTGCCGGAAGGCACATAGCCCATGCGCGGGCGTTTCTCCTTTGGAAGCTGCATAATGCCGCTGATGACCTCGTTCGCTGTTCCGTCGCCGCCGGAACAAACAACAATTTCATTTTCCTCACCGTATTTTTTTACGTATTCGGTTGCAGATCCGCTGTTGATTGTTGTAAGTGTTGTGCAGGCATAGCCGTTATCCGTCATGTGTTTTACAACTTGCGGAAGCAGTCTTAATGATCTGCCTTCTCCCGCAACGGGATTAAAAATCAGCAGTGCACGCTTATGAACGAGTTCACCGCAAGCCTTATCATTCACCGATTTTTCGCCCGTTTCAGCGTTTTTTTGCTTCCATTCATCAAACAATCTGCCCATTTTCTTTCCTCACCAATGTTTTGATGCTTCAACCCGCGCAAACACTCATAAGAAGTAAAAGTCACTGTACTCCATAGAGATATTCGTGCAGAAGTCTTTTATTATCAGCAATATCTATATGAATAACAGCCATTTTTCCTTCCCATGCATAGTCCCATGTTCCTTCAAAGGGGAGTGCACGGTTTTCAAGAGTTAAATCGCCGCCAAACACAACATCAATTGCAAGATCGATCATCTGCATCGGGCTCATGTTCGTCTCAACATATTTTGTCAGATTGTTTACCAATGCAGTAAGCGAAGCAATTGATTTTTCGGTCTTTGCTTTTTTTAAAAACGCATACATAACGTCTCGCTGTCTCCGCGTTCTTGACCAATCGCCGTCACCGCCGATGGACCTGTTGCGCGAATGCGCCAGCGTTTGCCGACCGTTCAGATGCTGCCAACCTTCTTTTACGGGCAGGACATCATTTTCTGCGCTGTTATTTATGTATTCAACTTCGCGTTCCGTAAGATACACATCTATTCCGCCGACGGTGTCAACAATTTCTTTGAGAGATTCAAAATCAACCTTCACATAATATTGAATGTCCATCCCGAAATTGCTGTTGACGGTATTTATTGCAAGCCCGACACCGCCAAAGAAATATGCGGTGTTTATTCGGTTCCATGTATCACGATCAGGAATATAAATCCATGTGTCGCGCAAAAGAGAAACAAGTTTTGCCGTCCGCAGCTTTCGATTGTACGAAAGGATCATCATCGTGTCCGACCTTCCGTGCCGTTCACCCTCGCGTACATCGCTTCCGAAAAGCATTATATTTACAACATCCTTGTCGATTCTGCTCTCATTAAAAATCGAATCGTCATCCATTCTGATATTGTCAATCAGTGCAGGATCAAAATCCTTTGTTGTGTCAACTTTATCAGCATCAGCCTTGATCAACGCGGGGGGAGTTGCCGTCTCACCCGGTGATATTTCAGGCTTTTTGACGGTTGAAACCGCATTTTTGTTCATCTGCCCGAGTTTGCAGCAAACAACCACCAAAGGTATGCTCAAAAAAACAACCACAAGCAGGATAATAATTACTATGCGAAGTGCATGTTTTTTTTCCGTTTTGCCTTCCCCGCGTTTTTTCATTTTTTATTCCTCCCGATAACCGTTGGGGTTCATCTGCTGCCAGCGCCATGTGTCACGGCACATATCCTCAAGCGTTTTTTCGGTATGCCAATGCAAAAGCTCAGCCGCAAGATGTGCATCTGCAAACGAGGCATCGATATCGCCGGGACGGCGTTCGGTTATAACATACGGAATTTCAATGTTGTTTGCCTTTTCAAAAGCGTGAACGATATCAAGCACGCTGTAGCCTATGCCGGTACCGAGGTTGATTTCGACACAGCCGTTTTCATTTTGCGCATATTTGAGTGCGGCAAGATGACCCTTCGCAAGATCAACAACATGTATGTAATCGCGCACTCCTGTTCCGTCGTGAGTGTCGTAATCATTGCCGAAAACGGAGAGCTTTTCGCGTCTGCCTATCGCAACCTGTGATATATACGGCATAAGGTTGTTCGGAATCCCTTTCGGATCTTCGCCGATCCTGCCGCTTTCATGTGCGCCTATCGGATTGAAGTAGCGGAGAAGAACTATCGAAAGTTTCGGATTTGCCGCACAAACATCCCGCATGATTTGTTCGCTCATGTATTTTGTCCAACCGTAAGGGTTGGTGCACCATGTGGGCTGCTTTTCGTCAATCGGAACGACTTTCGGCACGCCGTAAACGGTCGCAGATGAGCTGAAGATAAGCTTGTTTACATCATGACGCTGCATAACCTCAAGCAGATTCATGGTTGCATCAAGATTGTTTTTGTAATACATCAACGGCTTCGCAACCGATTCCCCGACTGCCTTTTTCCCCGCAAAATGGATCACGGCATCAATATCATTTTCTGAAAAAACCTGTTCGAGCGCATCCTCGCTGCACACATCAATTTCATAGAAACGAACAGTTTTTTTGCCCAATTCCTCAATACGTTTCACAACTTCGCGGCAAGAGTTTGATAAATCATCTGCAATAACAACATCACAGCCTGCGTTCATCAATTCAACAGCGGTGTGCGAACCGATATATCCCGCACCGCCGGTAAGCAATACTTTCATATTTCCTCCGTTTCCGTTTCGGGCATTATAGCTCCGAATTATCAATTTTTTGTTAATTATAAATCAATTTCCGTTGTATTTCGGAAAAAACGGGCAAGCTGCTCTATAAAAAAACGAAATGCCCGGCTGCTTCAATGCTTAATCAGCGTGAACCTCGTCCTTAAGAACACCCACAAAAGGCAGGTTTCGATATGTGCCGGCATAGTCGAGACCGTATCCCACGACAAATTCGTTAGGAACGACAAATCCGTAATAATCCGGAGTGATGGCACACTCACGGCGTTCGGGTTTATCAAGCAGAGCAACGATTTTGAGGCTTGCAGGTTCGCGGGCACGAAGCATGCTCGTGAGATGATTCAGGGTCAGCCCGGAATCCATTATATCTTCAACGATTATGACGTGCCGTCCGGTAATACTCATGTCGAGATCCTTGTTGATGCGAACTATTCCGGAAGTTTTTCTTGCATTGCCGTAACTTGAAATTGCGAGAAAATCAATCTCGCAATAATCATCGAATTGGCGAACAAGATCGCTGAAAAAATGCACTGAACCCTTAAGAATGCAAAGAAAAACAGGGTTTTTGCCGCGGTAATCGTTTGTAAGCTTCTCCGCAAGCTCGTGAACCCTCCGCTGCAGTGTTTCCTGATCCAAAAGCACATAATCGATATCGTTGTGCAATCCGGTTTTATTAATCATTTTATTCCTCCGTAATTTTGTTGTTTTTATATTTGCGAACAAAGAGTTTTTTTCAACTCGATCGCAGCTGTTTTTCTGAAATACGAAGCCTTTATCCGAGGAAGGATTCCTCCGTTTCAAATTCAACACATACAATACGTTTTGTTTCGTTTGAAATTTTGACATCATCGGATATTCCGACTCCGTATACATATACTATTTTGCCGCAGCATTCGAGCAGCGGCAGTCTGTCGCGCCGTTCGGAATCAATTTTTTGAGCAATCAAATACTTTTTCAACTTTGTTTTTCCGGGCGCATTTACCGGAAAAAACATGTCTCCGGCGTGTCTGAACCTGATATTCAGACTCGGAGTTTCTGCTTCATCTTTTTTTTGCAGTCCTTTCTCCGGTGAATCTTTCGATTCATTTTCAAAAAGCATTATAAGCTTTTCGAGATCCATCATTGCTCGAGTTTTATTATACACCCGTTCGTGTGAAAATTCCAGACCGCCGTCCGCGACGGAAGCTTTTACCCTTCCGAATGAAGTTTGAATCCATTTTCCGTTGAGGGGCAGGGGAGTGTTGCGGGTCTGCGGGCACAATTGAGCATCCGATTGAAAGTCTGTCTGTTTTTTTTCTGAGTCGGAAACAGAATTAATTTCACACTCGTGTTTCGTGCAGCTTTTGTTTTCAACGAGCAGCCTTCCGAAGCTTTTTCGAATTATAACTGTAGACATTTCAATTTTTGCGCCCGACTGCATTTCGAGCAGTTTCATCAAAGCTTCTATATGCGGCTGAAAAACATCGTTTTGCACTCCGTTTTCCCGAAGCATGTGCATTACGGCGCGTGACTTAATCGGCATCGGCAAGTAAATCAGCTTTTCCGCATCAACCCCGTTTTCTGTTTTTGCGTTCAGATAGGCCTCTTTTGCAACGCCGTTGAGGTATTTTTCATCTTCATTCAAAAGTTTTGCATTTCTGCATATAACTTTTTCGCAGCTTGAATTAATACCGTTTTGTATTTCCGGAATTATTTTCAGTCTCAACAAATTTCGTGCCGTATCCGGAACAAAATTTGTTTCATCCGTTTGAAACTGCTCGCCGTTTTGCAGTAAATATTCGACCAATTCTTTTTTCTCAAACTCCAGAAGAGGATGAATGATTTTTCCGCTGCAATATTTCATTCCGCACAGCCCGTTAAGCCCGCTTCCGCGTAAAAAATGCAGCAGTATGCTTTCCGCATTGTCCGACAAATGATGAGCCGTTGCAATAAACCCCATTCCGCTTTGAATCCTTGCACGTTCAAGAAAGTCATAACGCAATTCCCGAGCCGCTGTTTCTGTCGAAAGGCTGTTTTCATCGGCATATGCCGGAACATCCGCCTTTTCGCTAAGTAGTTTAAGCGCATGTTTCTCACAAAAAGCGCGAACGAAATTCTCATCCTCCCGCGCTGCTTCGCCGCGTATGCAATGATTGAAATGAGCACAACATAATCTGAAATTTATGTGCTTTTCAACGATTTTGCAGGAGAGATTCTTTAGAAGGAGAGCAAGCGCACATGAATCCGCGCCTCCGCTGAGCGCAACCAAAATTCCGCTTTCAAGGGCGTCGGCACAGTTTTTTTCAAGGATATGGAGCATTTTTTCTTCCGTTTTCATAACGCCCGCCTTCCTTCAAAGAACATTGCTGCAAATCAAAGTTTTTCTCTGTGTAAAGGATTATAAACAAACCTGCCTTTTTCTTTAACGCTTTCGAAAAGGGTTATTTCCGAGGCAGTGAAGCTTGTTTTAAACTCCGTCTCCTGCAATTGTGCATAAACCAGTTCGTCGAATTCAACACTCCGTCCGAGAGTTATATGCGGAACAAAGCGTCTGTATTCGCGTGCAAACCCGTTATCAGCCAATGCGGTTTGAAGCGACTCATGCAAAATTGCCAATTCGCCTGTATTTCCGCCGACCTCGATAAAAGCCGTGCGGCTGCCGCTTCTTTCAAAACTTGAGAATCCGGCAGGATGCAGTTCAAACGGACGAATTCCGCGCACGGCAGATTGCATTGCTTTTACCGCGCCGGCAAGATCGTTGCTTTCGCCTATAAAATGCAATGTTATATGCAGGTTATTTTCCTGAACAAATCTGCCTCCGCTCGAAAGCATCTTAAGCTCTTTGAGCGCAGCACCGACTTCGTTTCTGACAGCTTTGGGCAGTTCAACGGCAATAAACAGACGCATGGCATTTACCTTACTTCAAATCATAAATTTTTTTATACTTTTCTGTGAGGTATTCAATGTAATAATCTGCATTGAATTCCTCTCCGCAGGCATTATCGATCAGCTGCGCCGGAGTCAGCAGCATTCCGTATTTATGTATTTTTTCAGTCAGCCATGCGGTAACTTCGTCGATCCTGTTTTCCGAAACAAGTTTATCAATATCAATATCCTGTTTCATTTTGTGAAGGAATTGCGCTCCGTAAGCAGAACCGAGGGAATAACTCGGGAAATAGCCCAGCGCGCCGCCGCTCCAATGAGAATCCTGAAGGCAGCCCATGCTGTCGCAGGGAACATCGATTCCGAGATATTCCTTATACAATCTGTTCCATTCATTCGGCAGATCCTTAGTTGAAAGCGAACCGTCCATAAGCCTTTTTTCAATTTCATATCGTACCATTATATGCATTGAATAAGTCAGTTCATCCGCCTCGGTCCTGATAAGAGAGGGCTCGGCCTTGTTTACGGCGAGATAGAAATCATGCGCGGAAACATTTTCAAACTGCTCGGGGAAAAGCTCTTTAATTTTCGGGAAAATCAAAGAAATAAACGCTTCACTCCTGCCGATGATGTTTTCATAAAAACGGGACTGAGATTCGTGAATGCCCATTGAAGCTCCGCCTGCCATCGTTGTTCCGATAAGATCATCGCCGGTGTTCAGCTCATAGATCGCATGTCCGCCCTCATGTATCACCGAATACATGCTGCTTGCGACCATATTCTCATAATAATGCGTGGTAATTCGAACGTCATGCTTGTTGAATTCGGTTGTAAACGGATGCTCCGTTTCCCCGATCGAACAATCGTCGCGGTTAATTTTCATAACGTCCATTATATAATCCGACAGTTTTCGCTGCGTTTCGATCGGGCAGGACTTTTCAAGGAACGAAGTATTGATAACATCACCTTTTTCGCAAATTGCATGAATCAACGGAACAAGTGCGCTGCGGAGCTTTTTAAAATATACATCAAGCATTTTTTTCGACGCACCGCGCTCAAATTCGTTAAGCCAGTAATCATATGCATCCGTTTCCGGTGAGACATATGCCGCTATTTTTCTGTTGTATTCGACAATTTGCGCAAGATACGGTTCAAAAACGGAATAATTGTCCGTATTTTTTGCTTCAACCCACGCATTATGGGCTTCTGTCAGGAGCACCTGGAACGCGGTGTATTCGTCCATGGGGATTTTGCGCATTTGATTAAGCTCGCGCGCTTTTTCCTCGACTTCACGGCGAGTTATAAAGTCCAATTTATCAAGATTTGACATCATGGTGTCTATAACTTCAAACTGCTCCTCATTTACGGTCAGTTTGTAGATAATTTCGCTTAAGACGCCGTAAGTTCTGCCGAGGCCTTCCGCCGAATTTTTCGGTGCAGCCGTTTCGGAATCATAGCTCAGAACACCCATCGCATGACTGTAGGCTGCCATGGTTTCTGTGTTTTTCTTAAATAATTCCTTTGCCTTTTCAAATTCCATATTTTTCTCCTTTTGGGTTGTTCGTTTTATTTTACGCTCCCGTAAAAAGTCTTACGGGAAGAATCATGTAATAGAATGCTTCGCCCTCGACCGGAACGATTACGCAGGGCGTAACGGCATTGTTCATGTTCAGGTAAACGCATTCGTCATCAAGAACACGCATTACATCCTGAATATAAGTTGCGTTGAACGCAATTTCCAGATCCTTTCCGACAAGTTGAATTTCAATCTCGTCGTTTATATTTCCCTTTTCACTGTTTGCCGTTATGGTGAGGGTGTTGTTTGCAAACATCAGCTTGATGCGGTTCGATTTCGATTCGCGCGCCATGAGCAAAGCGCGCTCGGTGCTGTTTTTCAACTCTTCGCAATTGATCAAAACTCTTGTTGCAAAGTTTTTGGGCAGAATGCCCTTATAATTTACATATTCGCCGTCCAGAAGGCGCGAAATGACCTTTGTTCCGCCGAAATCGATTTTTATATGCGTGCTTGAAAAAATAAGCTTAACTTCCGAATCGTCGGAAGAAAGAACGGCGGCAATTTCCTGCATTGCGCGTTTGGGAATTACGACGGATTTTTTGCCGGTGCAGTTATTGATTTTTTCTTTTCTCATTGCAATGCGGAAGCCGTCGAGTGCAACCATTACAAGCGTGTTGTCACTGTCGAATTCAAGGCAGACGCCGTTGAGGATCGCCTTTGTTTCATCATTGGAAACCGAAAATATGACCTGTTTTATCATGCTCTTTAGCTTGTTTTGAGGTATATCCGCCGAAAACTCATCGTCAACGCGCATCATTTCGGGGTATTCATCCGCATTTTGAATCTGTATTGAAGACTTGACCCTGCGCGAGCGAATGTTCATTGTGTTCCCGTCGCTTTCGAAATCGATTGTGTCACCGCTGAATTTCTTTACAAGGTCGGAAAACAGCTTGCCCGGAAGGACCGCGCTGCCCTCATCGTCGATAATTGCGGGAATTTCGGTTTCAATTTGGAGTGACAGATCCGTGCATTTTATGAACAGAGTGTCATTCGCTGCATACATATATATGCCCTCAAGGATCGGAAGTGTTGCGTTTGAGGGCATTGCCTTCGTAACGACGGAAACCGCCTCGTTGAGTTCTCTTGTGTTTACGCTGAAGCGCATGGGTGCATCTCCTTTGCTGTTGTTTATTACTAAGGTAGCGGCGGCAGTAGTAGTGTGGAAACTGCGGATAAGTCATGTTTTGCCTTTGCTGTCAAATAAAAACAGTGTTTATAAAAGGCGCAAAACTCTGTTGATAAATCCGGCTGTTATTAACAGTTTCCGTGTTGTTCGCATTATCCTCAGCAAATTAATTCTTTTCCTTGTGGAAAAAGCGGATAACAAGGAAAAAAATCCCTGTCGGTTCTGCCGCTTTTTGATACGGTAAAAAACACCGTGAAAGCTGTTTTTGAAAAACAAAAGCGTTCTGCATAATGCAGATCCGTGAGGCTTAAGCCTTCGCCGATGTATACTCCGCCTGTATACATTATAAGGTAAAACGGCCTTGCGGTCAATACGGAAAACGGTCTTGCGGTCAATACGGACGGGGCAAAGAATTGATTCCGAAACAGCACGAAAAGTCGAAATTTTGCGACTGATATTGACAAATGACAGCAACTTGCGTTATTATACAATCGAGTATTCATATCCGCAGATTGAGTTTGCGGGTGCATGCTTGCTATACCCAAAGGATTTTGCACTGTTTTTTGACTGTACACAAAATTCATTGCAGGGTTTTTTGAGTAATTTCGGAGGAAATATAATGGACAGAATGTTTTTTATCGTTAACCCTGTGGCCGGAAGCGGTAAATGCAATGCTTTGTTTTCGGAATGTGAAACCATACTTCGCGAACGCGGCATTGAATACATCGTTAAAAAAACGGAGTACAAGGGACATGCGGTCAAAATTGCAGAGGAAGCGATAAAAAACGGAGAAAAGTTCATTATTGCGGCAGGCGGCGACGGAACAGTGAACGAAATTTCTTCCGTCATATGTCAAAACCCGAATGTTAAACTCGGAATCCTTCCTTTCGGAACAGGAAACGATCTTTCCGGAATGATGAATCTTCCGAGCGAACCTGAAGCGGCGATAGACCTGCTCCTGAGCGGAGAAGCAAAGTATATCGACATGGGCATTGCAAACGGAACAAAATTCACAAATGTCTGCGGAATCGGTTTCGATGTTGATGTTTTGATAAATACCGAGCGGCATAAAAAGGGCAGGAAGGGGATGCTTCCGTATTTTTTGGGCATTGTTGACTCGCTTTTTCATCGAAAAAAGGTACATGCCAAAATAAAAACAGACAGCATTCAATATGAAGGCGACATTATTATTTCGGTTGCCGGAAACGGAAAACGTTTCGGCGGAGGAATGCTTGTGAATCCGGATGCGGAGGTTGACGACGGCCTGTTTGATCTTTGCATCGTGCGTTGGGTGAGCCTTTTTACCTTTTTGCGGCTTTTACCGCTTTTCATAAAAGGTAAACACAAAAACAAAGCTCCTGTCACTAATATTCGAACACAAAGCTTCACGATCGAAACGGACAGTGAATGTATTGTTGAGCTTGACGGTGAGCTTATTGAAAAAACGCCGTTGACTTGCAGCATTATAAAAAATGCATTAAGAGTGGTTCGACCGTGAAGCATGCAGCACAAAATGACGGGTCCCGACGGACACGGCGGTTGAAACTTATTTCCGATAAAGGAATTTTTCGGAAGACTTCTGCATAAAATCCAAGAATGGAGGTTTAACCGTGGACAAAACAAAAAAAACACAACACGGTGCAGCAAAAAAAAGAAAAGCCGCACACAGAGTTTTTGCGTTGTTGATTTCCGCGCTTGTTGTCATCGGCATTGCTTTTGCCGCTGTGCTGATAATTAAACGGATAAATACTGTTGCACGGAAAAAATCGCTCCCGATTCGTCCGGAAACCGAATATGCATACACAGGCGACGGTTTTGTTTATATTGAAGGAAAGACGTTGAATTTTTACAGCGTAAAAAACGAAGACAAAAACTATTCAATGTCTGTTGAAGCTGATAATGTCAAACTCGTCGGAACGGATAAAATTAAAGTTATATACAACTCCTCTTCGATTCAAATTATCGGCACAAGGTTCGACAACATGTTGAACGGTGAATTAAAAAAGATAGTTTGCGGAGATAAATACGTTGCTGTTTACCTCAAAAACGAAAACGGAACGCACTCTTTGCGCGCTTTCAATTCGTCCGGAACGCAATGCTGGCAGCGGGATTTCAGCACGACTTGCATTACCGATTTCGGTTTTGAGAGTTCGGATTCTCCTGTTTTGTGGATGTCGGAGCTTTCAACAGTCGGAAATTCATTTTCAACGTCGATTTCGCTGTATGATTTAAGCCGTGAAAGCGTTATCGGAATTATTTCGGTTCAACAACAGATTGTTAAAAATGTTTTCATCACAAAAAAGAGTATTTTTGCATTCTGCACCGATTATTTGATTCGTTTTGACAGGGGGGCGAATGCAGAGGCATATCGCGTTCTCTGCTATGGATACGATTGCCTTTCCGCCGATTTGAGCGGCGGAAGAATGTATTTGCTTCTTGACAAAACCCCATTGGAAAACTCATCCGACAGCAGCTCGGAAACAAAGGGGGTCGGTGAGTACAGAATCCTTTCGGTCAGCGAATCACGGCTTGCGGAGGGGGCGAGCTGCACGATCACAAAGCCCGAGAATGTTGTTTATGCCTGTATGATGCGGGACAGAATCTCGATTATCAAAAATAACCAAATTGATTTTTACGGTATTAACGGAAAACTGCAAAAATCATATTTCTTTGATTCGCCTGTTGACAGTGCTGTAAAACTTGATAATAAAAATTTATTAACGGTGAGCGGCAGTGAAACTGCTCTTTATAACATAAGGTGAAAATGCCTTACATCCATGTGATTAAGGCGTTATATCGGAGGTATTATTATTGAATATAATTGATTTTTTGATTATCTTTATGATTGGATTGTACTTCGTATCGGGCATGTACAAGGGCTTTGTATGGAGTGCATCAACTTTTGGGGTATCAATCGTGGCCTGTTTGTTGGCTTTTTTGCTCATGGGGACGGTTTCAAACTCGATAATTAAGAATGAAAAGCTCTACAATTCAATGTTGAGCTACACGGAAGGTTCGGAAGCCATTTACGACGTTGAACTTGTCAAATCTGACATAAAGAGTTTATCTAATTCCGAAATTGACGAGGTCATGAGCAGGTCAAACCTTGCTTATCCGCTTAAAGAGCGTGTTTATGAAAACATAATGACGGAGGCCTTCAAAGCGGAGGGAATAACAACGCTCGGCGATTATTTCAACGAGAGCATTGTTCGCGTGATAATAAATATTGTTGCATTTATTATTGTTTATTTGGCTGTGCGCGTTTTATTCACATTTGTGATCTGCTGGCTGGATTACGCATTTATTTTCCCGCAGCTGCGCAAAGTTGATTTCATTATCGGCGGAGCGGTCGGGCTTGCAAGGTCAATCATCGGGCTATGCGTAATATTTATGCTGATGCCGATTATTTTGACGGTGCTTCCGTTTGATGCAATTGAACAACTTGTTTCGTCGAGTGCGATTGCGTCATTCTTCTATCAGTCAAACATCCTCCTTAAACTGATTCCGGGTGTGTGATCCGTATAGCTTGTATGCAAAATTCGAATTATCTTTCGAACGAAAAAGGCAGCGGCGCTGTCTGTTCTTCAAAAGAAACGCTGCATTCGGCCGAACTCGCTCCGGGCGAGCGGATTGATGATTTACAGCTTAACGGACTAAGCTTGATTCAGTCTGCGGACGCGTTTCGATTCGGCACGGATTCTGTTCTGCTTGCGCATTTCGCGCATGTTAATGCGAAGGAATACTGTGTTGACCTTGGCGCGGGCGCAGGTGCGCTGAGTTTTTTGCTTCACGGCAGAACAGGCTGTCGAATTCTTGGAATTGAAATTGACGCACGGCAAGCGGATCGTTTTTTGCGTTCCGTTCGTTTAAACGGTTTGAACGAAGCTGAAATTACTGCTGTTAATGCTGATTATATAGATTATTCATTAAAATCGAAAACAAAGTTTGATTGTGCAATTTGCAACCCGCCTTATCATCAGCATGATTGCGGCGCGATTTCCCAAAAGGGGGCTGCAACGCATGACATTGCCGCTCCCATAAAAGAAATTACAAAAGCTGCTGCGAAACTTCTTAAATACGGCGGTAAATTTTTCATGTGTTTTCCCGCAAGGCGGCTGTGCGATGCTTTTACTGCGCTTTCGTCCGCCGGGCTTGAGCCTAAACGGCTGCGTCTTGTTGCAGGCAAGCCGGAAGCCGCGCCTTATCTTGCGTTGATTGAAGCAAAAAGCGGGGCAAAAAGCGGATTGATTATTGAAAATAATTTGATAATTCACGATGAAAACGGGGAGTATTCACCCGAGGTGGCTGAGTTCTATGGAAAATAAAAAGATACCCGCAAAGCTTTATCTTTGCGCAACCCCTATAGGTAATCTTGAGGATATAACGCTGCGTTGTCTGCGCATTTTGCGCGGCGCGGCTGCGGTGTATTGTGAAGATACGCGAAACACCCTCAAGCTTATGAATCATTTTGAAATTAAAAAAACTCTTATAAGCTGCCATGAACACAATGAGGAACAGCGCGCGAATGAGATTGCCGAACGTGTGCGCGGCGGCGAGGCGATAGCTTTTGTCAGTGACGCGGGAATGCCTGGGGTCAGTGATCCGGGCAGCCGTCTTGTCAGGTTTTTTGTTGAAAACAATCTCCCGTTTGAGGTGCTCCCGGGCGCAAATGCCGTTTTGACGGCGTGGGTAATGAGCGGGCTTCCGACGGAGTCGTTATATTTCTGCGGTTTTATTCCCCGCAGCGGTGCTGAACGCAGCGAAGCCGTTGAAAGGATAAAGAACAGCGACGCAACGGTTGTTCTTTATGAAAGCCCACATCGTGTTGCTGCAACTTTTGCTGATTTTTCTGAACTTTTTCCGAATCGTGAATGCGCATTGGTACGGGAAATCACAAAAACTTTTGAACAGGTTATACGCGGAACGGCGGCGGAGCTTGCCGCACGGTTTGCGGAAAACGAACCCAAAGGGGAGTGTGTTATTGTAATTTCTCCGTGTGATAATAATATTGCAGCCGATAATACAAAACTGCGTGAAACTGTCGGTATTCTTCTGAATGCCGGAATCGGTGCAAAAAGCACGGCAAAAATCGCCTCAAGCATTTTGAACATTCCGAAAAACGAGGCGTACAGGCTCGCTCTTGAATTATCGGATGAATAAGCGTTCCCGTATGCGGCATTGAAAATTAATACACAATGCAAATAAAAAGCAGTGCCGCGATTTGAAGCACGAGGAAAAGCGGCATAAAAATCACAAATTTCATGTGCTTCGTTTTATGCTTGAATATATGCATACCGAGTACGGAACCGGCTGCACCGCCGAGGAACGCAATGATAAACAGCGTTTTTTCAGGGGTGCGCCATTTTTTATTGATTGCTCGTTTTTTATCGATTCCCATGGACGCAAAACCGATTATCGACATTATGACCATGTAAATAACTATAATTATCTTGTAATTAAAATTAGGCATTTTAATTCTTTCATTTATTTTCTCTTCCAAAGAATTTATCGGCGTCAACCGCACGCGGCCGCCTGTAGCGACAGCCGGCGGTGGTGTCAAAACAGCAGATACTTATATACGGACAGTATTTACATGCTGTTTTCCCGTGATACTCCGTCGGACTGACCTCTATTCGTCCGCGCATAATTGCACGAAGCGTTTTTCCTGCAATTTTTTTTGCAAATTCAAGGGTTTCTTCCATTTCATCCTCATCCGCAAGGCTGCCCTTGAACATGCCTTCCTTTTTTGAGTAACGTACACCGTACAGCACATCGGAGCTTTCCGGAAAAGCGGAATCCATTGCTTCGAGTATGTTTTCATCATTTAACGTCAAACCGTTCATCCTGAAACTGCGTTGAATTTCATTTTCCGCTTTGTCTTCGCTGATGCCCTCACTTGCCTGTGCGTCGCCGATATGCAAATAATACATTCCTGCTGTGAAGAGCGGGTTATTGGTTTCTTTCCGCATTGCGTTCTGCATTGCGGAAGCGTACAGCGGCAATTGAATGCGCAGACCGTTTGCAAGTTCGGTATAGTCAAATGTTTGACCATATGTTTTATAGTCAATTATGCGAATAAACTCTTCGTTTGACGGTGAAACGTATTTGTCAACGCGGTCGGCAATGCCCGTGATGCTGTAGGTCACGCCGTTTTCCGCTTGAATGCGCAGCGGCGGATAGGCATCGTTGTCGTGGCCGAAATTGACTTCACTTGCAAACGGTCGAAATTTGCCTGCGTTGATTTGTTTCACGACAGCAAGAGCGGCAGTTTCAACAAGCTCGGCAATGCGCTGAAATTCCGCCCGCATTCTGGCAGAATCAAGCAAAATTCCGTTATTGTGTTCGATCATCATGGGCGGAAGGATCCGTTCGAGCTTTTCGTGGATATCCGCTGCGGAAATCGTTGTAAAATCGCAGTTGCTGTTCAAATATTCCTTTATCAATTTATCAAACGCTTCGTGAATGAAGCTGCCGCGGTCATTCGCTTTTTCCGTTCGCTGCGGCCGCTCCTTTAGACGCATTCCGAACTGTATCAGATAACGGAACGGACATTGATTGAATGTTTCAAGCCGTGTTGCGGTGCCCATCAGCTGCCTTCCGTAGAGCCGCATGGCCGTTTCACTTCCGAGCGCAGCGGGGGAGTTATCATTGAAAAACATTTTATCGAGCACATCGAGACGCGAAAAATAGCTTTCACTGCCCGAAAAATGTGAGTACAGACTGTTCAGGCTTTCATTGATTTCGCCGCTGTCAATCATGTTTCTTATGCCCGATGCAAGTTCGGCAAATGCCGCCGCGTCCGTTTCACCGGCATGGTTTAATGAAGCGGTTGATGTTTGCTTTGCATTGGGAAAGATCCTGCGCAGGCGGCTGATCATCCCGGAAGGTGCGGCGGCGGTTGAACCGATTTCATTGCTGTACGAAAAGCGAAGCATGTCCGTTGCTTTTGAGATTACTGAATATACACGTAAATTTTCAGAGCCGTTCATGCTTTTTGTGCTGTCCCAAACGGTAATGCCGGCATTTTTCATGCGCAGAAGGTCACTGTCGTTCAGTATTGCATTATCGGCTTTTGCTTTCGGAACAAGCCCCTCATTCATGCCGAGTATCAACAAAAATCTGCACTTTGAAACATGAATTCTATCCATATCACCGATGATTACCTGATCAAGCGTGGTGGGGATAATGCCGATTGAATAGCTCATCAATCCTTCTTCAATGATTGACGAAAATTTGCTTAAACTTATCACCTCGTCATCAAGAATTGCAAACAATTGATTGAACATTTCAATAATTGTATCATAAATCTGCCGATTTTCGACGGCGGAATCCAACTGCCCCGCTTCGGCAAGCTCTTCACAATATTGCTGAAGTTTTTCTGCAATACCTAATTTTGTAAGATAGTTAAAAAGCGCTTTGATTCTTGTGCGTGCATCTTTGCCCGCCGAAAGCTCCGCTTTAAGTTCAACCAGGGGTTTTGCAACTGTTCTTCTTGACTCTTCGATGCTTTCATCGATTTCCACATTTAAAAACTCACTCAGCGGCGCATCATCATAAAGCCTGCTTCCGTTCAATCCGAATTTCAGGATATGATTTTCGAGTCTGTCGCATTCGTCATTTGACAGGGTGGTAAGCCCTGTTTTAAAAACGCGAATAAAATCTTCGCTGCGAAAATTTTTTTCCGCGCAGCGGAGCGCGGCAAGCAGCAATTCGGAAATCGGATGGGATGAAATCGGGCGCTTTGAATCCATAAAATAGGGGATTGAATATGCATCAAAAATACGCCGTATTGTTGTTGAATATCCGTCGGGATCGCCAAGCACAACCGCAATATCGCGAAAACGCATACCGACTTTGACGGCGTTCCGAATCGCTTCCGCGGCGGCGCGAACTTCCTGTCGTCGGTCCGATGCGGAGTGAATTTCGATGGAATTCGCTGTTTCGTCGGGATAAGATTCAGTGAAAATTCGGTAGGGAAAAGCGAATAAATTTTTTTCAAGATGAAGAAGCGCACCGGTTTGGTGCAGCATTTTGTCCTGCATTCGAATAACATTTGTTTCGCATTTCATTTCGCCCGCAATTGCCGTTAACTTGCGGTATGCGTCAAAATCCGACTCAAATATTCTTCTGTCGGGTGCACTTCCCGTTATGTCAATTCGAAATGTGATTGTGACTGATGCCGCAACGGAAAACAACACTTTGATTATGCCGATTATCTGCGAATTCAGCATATCCGGCGCATCAATAAAAACGTCCGTACCGACTGCGGAGGAGCGGGGAAGTCGTTCTGTCAGAGAATTCACCAAATCTTCGCCGTCAATATATCTGCCTTCGGTATATTCATTTGTTTTTCTGTAAATCAAGGCGAAATCCGACAGTTTTTCACGCAAGCGCGCAGGAAGATTGTCTGCGGATAATAAATCATCCGGCGTAATCGAAAATCGCTTGCATTTAAGTATTATTTCATCACATTCCTTTGAAAATCCCCTGTGTTTTGAAACGCGTGAAAATGCGGTGAGTTCGCTGCTTGCCTCGTCAACAATGCGGCGAACGAGCATTTGCCGTCCCTGCGAGGACAGAAAGGTTTTTCGGTTTCCCGTTTCGGTCAGTACACGGCGTGCAAGCGTTGTGAACGACAGAACGGATGTGTAAAGAATGCCGCCTCCGATGTATTCGGAAAGCGAACGTTCGGTTTCGAACGTTGCCCTGTCGGGAACTATGAGAGCAGAACGTTTTGCTGCTTTTTCATTGCGGGCAATATGTGAATATATACTGTATGTTTTTCCCGTTCCGGCGCGTCCGATGATGAAATTGACTTTTGCAGGCATATTTCCCTCCTGTGTGCAAAACTTTGAAAATTATCCACATTTTATTGCGAAACTGTGGATAATTTCGCCCAAAAACGAGCTGACCGTTAAAATCAATTAGTGGTTTGCGAATAACCTTAGAGCGGATTTTTTGCGGCAACACCCGGGCGTCGCGGGTATTTTTTGGGCATTGTTCCGTGTTTTTTTATCAGAACGAGTGAGCGCGCTCCCCATTCAGTGTCGATTTCTCGAATTTCGGCTGTTCCGTTAAGGCATTTCAGTGCGGACTCGGCCGCTTTGAGCTCTTCGGCGGCCCCGGGGCCTTTGTACATCAGCGAGTATCCTCCGCTTTTCAGAAATGGGAGCGTCCATTCGGCGATTGTGCCGATGTTTGCAACAGCACGGGTCAGCGCAATATCGAATTTTTCGCGCAGTTCAACACTTTGAGCGGCATCCTCGGCGCGCGCATGAACGGCGGAGCAGGGGAGGGACAGTTCCGCGGCGACGTCATTTAAAAATGCAACGCGTTTATTAAGCGAATCAAGCAGGGTAAGCTCTATATCGGGGCGCATGATAAGCAGCGGGATGCCGGGAAAACCCGCCCCTGTGCCGACGTCAATGCATTTTGAGCCGTTCGGAATCAGCTTTTCGCCGAGAAGACTGTCGGCAAAATGACGCTGAACAATTCCGAACGGATCGGTAATTGCGGTCAGATTCATTCGGTTGTTATAATCAATAAGGAGTTCGTAATAGCGAACAAACTGATTCTGACAGTGTTCGTTTGCCTGCGGGATATACTCCCGAATCAGTTTTCTCATAAGCGGGCTGTCGGTTTCAACTTGTTGTTTCATATTTTTTTGTCCTCCGTAACTGTTTCATTTTCGGAATATGCCGTGTTTTGCCCGTTCTGTTTCAGCTTTATCATCAGAACCGCAATATCTGCGGGCGAGACTCCGGAAATTCGGCTTGCCTGACCAAGGTTTACCGGGCGCATTGCCGTCAGTTTCTGGCGCGCTTCAAGGCGAAGACCGTTTATTGACTCATAGTCGAAATCAGGTGGAAGCAGCATGTTTTCTTGATTTTCAAAACGCCGAATATGCTCATTTTGCTTTTCGATGTATCCGCCGTAATGCGCATCAATTTCAATCTGTTCGCGTGCCTCATCGGAAAGCGGTGGTAAATCGGGACAGAGTTCAAGCAGATCGGTGTAGCAGATGTTTTTGCGTTTTAAGAGCGTACCGAGCCGCACTCCGGTGATAACGGGACTTTCATTGCGCGAGGCAAGCAGCAGGTTCAGTGTTTCGGTCGGAGGAACGGTAGCTTCAAGTGCACGTTTTGCAGCTGCAATTTCCTCTTTTTTTCGCATCAAACGCGCATATCGTTCGTCACTGATAAGCCCTGTTCGCCGTCCGAGTTCGGTAAGCCGCAGATCGGCATTATCCTGCCGCAGAAGCAGGCGGTACTCAGCGCGGCTTGTCATCATTCGGTATGGTTCGTTTGTTCCTTTTGTTGATAAGTCATCCGCAAGCACTCCGATATAGGCATCGGAACGGCGAAGAATGAGCGGCGGTTCCTCCGAAACATACAGCGCAGCATTAATTCCGGCAAGCAGACCCTGTGCCGCTGCTTCTTCATAACCGCTTGAACCGTTCAATTGACCCGCAAAAAACAGTCCCGGAACATCCTTTGCACCGAGTGTAAGAGCAAGTGCTGTCGGGTCGATGCAGTCATATTCGATCGCATAGCCGTAACGCATGATTTCACAGTTTTCAAACCCGGGAAGGGTGCGCAGCGACAGCTGCTGAACATCGCGGGGAAGGCTCGTCGAAAAACCCTGAACGTACATTTCGTTCGTTTGATTTCCTTCGGGTTCGATAAAAAGCTGATGTCTGTCCTTGTTTGGAAAACGAACGAGCTTATCCTCGATTGACGGACAATAACGCGTTGGCGAGGCGTGTATTTTTCCGCTGAACATCGGCGAACGTTCAAGGTTATCAAGGATAATCCGGTGTGTTTCGGCGTTCGTATAGGTCAGATAACAGCACTGTTGTTCCTTTTTTTGTTCTTCCGTCAGAAAGGAAAAATGTGGAATCGGAACATCGCCGAACTGCTCTTCCATTTTCGTGAAATCAAGGCTGTTTCTGCTGACGCGCGGGGGAGTACCTGTTTTGAATCGGCGAAGGTTAAAGCCCAGTTCTTTGAGTGAGCTTGAAAGGCTGTTTGAACGCGCGAGCCCGGAAGGCCCCTGTTCGACGCTTTGCTCTCCGATATGAATCAGGCTGCGCAGATACACCCCGGTACAAATTATGACTGCACGGCAGGAGTATTCGGTTCCGCCCGAGCAGACAACTCCGGCAATTTTTCCGTTCTTTTCAATTATTTCAGCGCATTCATCCTGTCTGAGCGTCAGATTGGGTTCGCTTTCGAGCACCTGCTTCATTCGCATATGATAACGGTTTTTGTCAATCTGTGCGCGAAGTGAATGAACAGCAGCTCCTTTTCCAAGGTTCAGCATACGCATTTGAATAAAAGTTTCATCCGCCGCAAGTCCCATTTCGCCGCCGAGTGCATCAATTTCGCGCACAAGGTGTCCCTTACTCGTTCCGCCGATGGCGGGGTTGCAGGCACAAAGTGCCACGGAATCAAGGTTCAGGCAGAGACACAGTGTTTTTTTGCCCATTCGCGCGGATGCAAGCGCGGCCTCGACGCCTGCGTGGCCTGCTCCCGCAACAATTATATCATAATCACCGGAGTAAAAATTCATAATATTCCTCTTTTCGCTGTCGAAATTGCTGTTCCGATAATGTTTCACGTGAAACAATGCTTTTGTGAAACAGCGGATTTAGACATTTCAACAGTCCTAAAGCTGATTTTTTATCAATTGTGTGTTGTACGGCGGTTCAATTTCAATTGATTTGCCGCATAAGTATTCAAGCCCGTCAAGCTTATTCGGAAAAACGATGCGCGTTGCTGTCAGCCGCAGACCGGCGGGGAAGCTGCGGTTCCCGACACGATCGCCGTATTTGTCGTCTCCGATGATCGGGCAGCCGATATGCGCAAGACTGGCGCGAATCTGGTGCGTTTTACCCGTAATCAGCAGCAGTTCAAGTGTACTCGTTCCGCCGTTCGATGAGAGCAGCCTGTAATCGGTATTCATTTCGAATGAATTTGAAACAGGTTTGGTAAACACCTGAACAAATGCGCGTTCCGAATCCTTTCTGCCGAAAAGCCGCAGGCTCCCCGATGCGGCAGGAGGAGTGCCGAAAACTTCGGCCTGATAAAACTTTTTGATTTTACGCTGACGTATTGCTTCCCCAAGGATAGCAGCTGTTTTCGCGTTTCTTGCAAAAAGCACCAATCCGCTCGTCGGCGCATCAAGGCGGTGCAAAGGATAGACTTTGCCGAATGCGGAATTCAGCCGTGCTTCGAGGGTATCATTGCCGCCATCCTCAACAGTGCATGAGATACCTGAACTTTTATTAACACAAATCAGATTATTATCGATATATGCACAGCGCACGCCGGCCGCAAGCGCAGCGCATTCATCGGAGAATTCATCAAATTTTGCTCCGTGAGGAATGCATGTAAAAGTCATACTTTCGCGCAGGGTAGGGTGTTCGATTGTCAGACTGTAGGCATAGAGCGCGATCTGCTGACCGACACGCGCGGCGCGATTGTAGCGTTGGTCACCGAAAATCGGGCAGCCGCTCCACGCCAATTGTGCCCGAATCTGGTGGTGCCGACCGGTATGAAGCAGGACATCAAGCAACGTGAAACCATTTTTTGTAACTGTCGAAACATATTCGAGACTTGCGGTTTTTGCGCCGGGTGTGTTCGGCCGAACCACTCTTGATATGTTGTTTTGTTCATCGCGCAGCAAGTCGCATTCAAGTTCCGCACTGCTGCACGGAGAACCTGAAACTATCGCCGCATAACGTTTTTTTGTTTTTCGGTTTTTAAAGCTTTCGGTAAGGCGCGCAGCTGCTTTGCTTGTTCGCGCAAAAACCATTACGCCGCCTACGGGTCGGTCAAGCCGATGAACAAGCCCGAGATAGACCTCGCCGGGTTTGCTGTACTTTTCTTTGATGTACGCTTTAACGGTCGAAAGCAAATCCTCATCGCCTGATGAATCCGCCTGGACGGGCATGTTCACAGGTTTTTCACAGACAAGAAGATGGTTGTCCTCATAGATAATTTTAATTTTGTTTTTCATTGCGGTATGCAAAAAATAACGGTGAACTCTATACTTCGCGGTACCATCTGCCCGTGCAGCCGCAGGGGAGGACGAGGCCGCCGTGCGTTATCGGCAAGCCGATCTCCTGTGCGTCGCAGACTCCGCCGCGCCCGTCAAGCGCAGTCGTCAGAACGTTTTTGATTACCGCAGGAGCAAGACCCGTCGTGTATGAGTTGATAAGGAAAAAACCCGCATCGGGACTGAGAAGAGATACGCATTCACGAACCAACGGATAGAGGTTGGCTTCAATGCGCCACATTTCGCCGTCGGGTCCTCTGCCGTAACTGGGCGGATCCATGAGGATACCTTCGTAGAAACGCCCCCGCCGCTGCTCACGGAGAACAAATTTCATTACATCATCAACGATAAACCGAACAGGTTTGTCGGAAAGTCCTGATTGAGCAAGATTATTTTTTGCCCATGCTACAATACCTTTTGCAGCGTCAACGTGAACAACTTCCGCTCCTGCGGCTGCCAAGGCACATGTTGCGCCGCCTGTGTATGCAAAAAGATTCAGCACGCGGAAGGGGCGGCCGGTTTTTTTCACATATTTATCCACATAATTGTGCATAAAATCCCAGTTAACCGCTTGTTCGGGGAAAAGACCTGTATGCTTAAAACCCGTCGGACGAACGATAAAACTGAGGTCGCGGTAATTGATGACCCAACTTTCCGGCAATGTGCGATTGAAGTTCCACGCACCGCCGCCTGTTGAGGACCGAATATAATGTGCATCGCAATAGCCGGCGGATTTCATCGGCCAAATTGCCTGCGGATCGGGGCGCAGCAGTATGACTTTGCCCCAGCGTTCGAGTTTTTCGTCATTCCCGGCATCAATTATTTCATAGTCTTTCCAACCATCTGCAAGATACATTCCGATTTCCTCTCAGTTGCCCATAATTCTGTCATAAATGCCCGCAAGCTCGTCTTTGCTGTAGTATTCAATGACTATTTTACCCTTGTTCTCATCGCCGCGGAAGCGTACTTTCGTTCCGAGATGCTCGCGCAGGCTGTCCTGTGCGGATTTCATGTCGGTTGACAGCTTTTCGCGTTTCGGCTGGCGTTTTTCAAGTTTTTTTGCATCCAGTGCATCGGCAACTCGGCGTTCGGTTTCGCGCACGGACCAACCTTCCGCCGCGGCAAGACCGGCGAGTTTAATCATCAGCTCCTCGTCCGGCACTGAGGCAAGCACGCGGCAATGCCCGGCGGAGAGCTTGTCTTCAAGCACAAGTGCCTGCAATTCCTCCGGAAGACTGAGCAGGCGAACCGCATTTGCAATGGCGGGGCGGGATTTTCCGAGACGCTTTGCAACTTCATCCTGCGTCAGGTCATGTTCATCCATAAGTGTTCGGATGGCTGCGGCCTCTTCAAGTGCGTTCAGATTTTCACGCTGAAGATTTTCAATCAGAGATACTTCCAAAACCTGCTGTTCGTCCATTTCGCGGACAATCACGGGAACTTCATTCAGTCCTGCGCGGCGTGCGGCACGGAAACGACGTTCACCTGCAATGATTGAATATCTCTCGCCGACTTTGCGAACGATAATAGGCTGAACGATACCATGCTGCGCTATGCTGTTTGCAAGCTCGACAAGTTTCGCTTCGTCAAACTTTTTTCGAGGCTGATCCGAATTATTATCTATCAGATACACGGACAGAGTGCTGACGGCGGTTTCATTGGGCTCTTCGTATCCGCCGAGAAGTGCATCAAGCCCTTTTCCGAGTCCTTTCATAACGTTAATTTTCTCCGTTTCTCTTTATTTTGCATTATCTGTTTAATTGCCGATTATTCATTGTCGCATTCGATAAGCTCTTCCGCAAGGCTGATATAGGCTTTTGCTGCATTGCATTTTGCATCATAGAGCGTTATCGGAAGGCCGAAACTCGGGGCTTCGCCGAGGCGCACGGAACGGGGAATAATCGTTTCATACACCTTATTTCTGAAGAATTTTTTAACTTCGCCTACGACCTGTCCGGACAGATTTGTTCGCTTATCGTACATGGTCATAACAACGCCCTCAACATCAAGCACCGGGTTCAGGTTCATGCGAACCAAACGAACAGTGTTCATAAGCTGAGAAAGTCCCTCCAAAGCGTAGTATTCACACTGAATGGGAACAAGCAGCGTGTCTGCTGCCGTGAGAGCGTTAAGCGTTAACAGACCCAGCGAGGGAGGGCAGTCCGCAAAGATATAATCAAACTCATGCTGAATTCCGCGCAGCGAATTTTTAAGTTTTTGTTCACGCGCCATAAGACTCACAAGCTCAACTTCCGCGCCTGCAAGCTCGATTCGGGACGGGATAACTTTGAGAGTCGGAATTTTTGTGTTTACAATTATTTTTTCGGCATTAACACCGTTGATAAGCATATCGTAGACGCTGTACTCACATGCGTCTTTGTCAATACCGACGCCGCTTGTTGCGTTGCCCTGTGGGTCGATGTCAACAAGAAGTACGCGTTTTCCCTGCTGTGCAACGCAGGCAGCAAGATTAACGGCGGTTGTTGTTTTGCCGACGCCGCCTTTTTGATTTGCGATGGCTATGAATTTTGCCATTATGAACCTCCGCACATGTTGTTTTAAGCATATTATACACATTTTTTGCCGGTAATGCAATGCCGAATACGTTTTTTTTATTGAAATTGTCGGCTTTTTCTCCCGAACTATCGGATTTGCCGATTCGTTATATGCAGCGGTCGGAATGTTTCACGGGAAACAAATGCCTCAAACAGGGCATTGGACGAAAGGAGTGCCGGAAAGGTATGTTTCACGGGAAACATATGTTTCGCAGGGAACATTTTCGCTTTGCACAGCGGCATTGTTCGAATGCAAAAAAACGCCGCATAAAGCGACGTTTACGGAGAGTGAAATTAAAACAGAAATTATTTAGTTATTATTCCGTTTGCATAGACGGGGACACAGTCCGTTGAGTCCTCCGAAAGACAGTAATCAACATCGCGCTCAAATCCGAGAGAAATCAGACGGGAGCAATGGAACGTTTTGCGCAAATCGAAAGTTCCGCTTTTAAAGCTGTTGTAAAGATGCTCACAGATAAGTGCAATATCCGTAAGATCGAGTTCGCTGCAAAGCGAACGCAAACGATTGATAATTGCACCGGCAGCGCAAAGATCATCGGCGGAAATCATGCGGTTCGTTCCGGAACAGACAATCAGAATGTCGTCCATGAAACCGGCAGCCTTTCTTGCAGCCGCAGAACAGTTGCTGAGTGCACCGAGAAAAATATGCCGCGCGTTGCGAACTCCGCAGATGGCGGCCGTGCCGTTTGAAGTGCTGATAATGACGGTTTTGCCGCCGACAGTCTCGCGGTTGTATTCGAACGGAGAGTTGCCGACGTTGAATCCGGGCAGAATCATACACCCGCGTTCACCGCCGAGGATACAGTCCTTGATACCGATGCGGTTTGCGTATGCCGTGGCATCGCCCGGTTCGACCGCGGGAATGATTTTGGCGGCGCCGTTGTCAAGCGCGGCGATAATCGCACTTGTGCAGCGGAGAACATCGATAACAATAACCGTGTGTCCGTTCAGCATATTGTCGTACAGTTTGTCTCGATAAGTTATAACATCAATTTTCATCAGAATCACCATCCTTTTCGGAATCGGATACATTATAACATACTTGTGCAGAATTTCAAGTGCCCTGAATGACTTCGGCTGCATTAATCCGTTACATTATTCGAACAAGAAGTATTCCCGAAACAACACCCGCCGTGCAGCCCGCAAGCGCGGCAGGAAGGGCATGACGGGTTTTGGAGATGCCGACGGAACCGCAATACAGAGCCAGTGTGTAGAATATGGTTTCCGTTGAACCGACGCAGACCGAAGCAGCACGACCGACAAAACTGTCCGCACCGTACCGTGTAAGCGTGTCACCGAGAAGCGCAAGGGAAGCGCTTCCGGAAAAAGGACGAAGCAAAATCAGCGGCGTGAGCTCGGAGGGAATGCCGATTTTTTCGAAAACGGGCGAAAGCCAATTGCCGAGAGCGTCAAGCGCACCGCATCCGCGAAGAAGCGTTATTGCGCCGAGCATTGCGGCAAGGGCGGGCAAAACGCGAAGAAGCGTCGGCACGGCATCGGCCGCACCGCGGATAAAGGCCTCATATGGGTTCACACGGCGAATCAGGGCATATGCAAGCAGCGCGGCAACGAGTATCGGAATCACATATTTCATTTCACACCCGCTCCCGATTCGAAAAATTTGCAGGCAAGAATTGCAGCGGCAGCAGAAAAAACCGAGGAAATAAACGTTGGAAGAACAATGTCATAGGCATTTGCGGATCCGCATGCAATACGAACAGCAATGACACCGGTCGGCATAAGCTCAATTGCAGAGGCATTGAGTGCAAGAAACATGCAGATCGCATTGCTTGCACTCTGCTTATCGGGATTTACGGCGTTAAGGCGCTTCATTGCATCAAGTCCGAAAGGTGTTGCGGCGTTGCCGAGTCCGAAAAAATTCGCCGCCAGGTTCAGCGTCACGGAGGCGGAGGCGTCACCTGCATCGGGCATTAAAAGGCGGAGCGGCTTGTGCATTCGCGCCGCAAGCTTTTCGATAAGTCCTGCTTCGGAAGCAACATTGATAAGCCCCATCCACAACAGATACGCGCCCGCAAGCGATATTGAAAGCTCAACCGCGGAATCCGCGCCCGCAAGCAGACAGTCCAATGCTGCACTGCCGCTGCCGCCGAAACAGCAAAGAACTATGCCGATAATACAGCTTACTGCAAAAAAGAATCCCATCATGGTAAACTATATGCATGAAAAAAGCCGCATAGCTCAATTCGTTTGAACATGCGGCAAAAAAAGCCGGCTCAGCATTCACATCATCAATTCAATTGCAGCTTATGCAGCTTGATCAATAGAAACAGTTCAGTTCGTTTCTGTTCAATTCATAATCCACGGAGGATTGCAAATCACCGAGCTGATTTACCCATGAATTGACGTTGACGCGAAGCCTGCGGAAACCGAGGCGCTCATAAACATGCTGAGCACGTTTGTTGCGCAGGTTCGTGTCCAAAACGATTTTTGCATAGCCAAGGCGAAAGAGTTCGCTTATCAGCATTGTCAGAAAGATTTTTCCCAGACCCTGTTCCTGTTTTGTAAAGTCGCAAATTTTGATTCCGATTTCGGCAGCGGCGGCAGAGGAGCCGGGCTGTTGTTCGGATTCGTCGGCCTCGGCGGGAACGGTACGATAACTTGCTTCGCCTATCGGCTTTCCGTATTGTTCCAAAATCAGCCTGTGGCACCCGGTGCTGTTTGAAATGTCGGAAGCTATTTTTTCGGCGGTTGTTTTGAGCCCGTTCGGAAAACCTGCGTGCGCCATAATACGCCCGCTGTTCCACCAGGCAGCGAGCTGAACACTGTCCGCAGCGGTCGCATCGCGGATAGTCAGCGATTTATAACGAATATTCATATCAAAAACTCTTATCAAACTTGAGCGGCAGCCGCAGCCGAATGCAGCGCTTAACGCACCGAAAATGCCGCAGCGGCCGAACTGCTTCGGTTTATGCGAAATAACCTTATTGCAATCGGCGGATTATTCCCATTCAACGGCGTCAATGGACACAAGGTATTGCTCCATGAAATCCATATAATCGTCCACAAGGCGCATCAGATAAGTCTGATACCTGCTGAATTTCGACGAAACGGATTTGAGCATATGTTCGTAAACATATTCCTCATCATAGGGCGAATCGTCTTCAGCAATCTTTCTGAGATATTCGTCGTCAATGGCAACAAGCGCAGAGATGATTTCCTCCAGCTGTTCATCGGGAATAAAATCGAAATCTCCCGCGTTGCGGAATTTGCCCGCGATAAAATCTTTTGCGGCAATAATATCGAGTTCCATGTTGTTTTTGTCCTTTCGGTTAGTAAATTCAGTGATCGCCCGGAATGCGGATCGGCGGTCGCATAAATTTCATTTTTTCGTTTCGCCGCATGTTTTTGCTTCACAAGCTTTTATGCAGCAGGAGGGTCTCTTTTTCGGAGACAGAATAAAGAAGGAGAAAGTGTATTTCATTGCAGTCACCACCTATATTATTAAGATATAATAATTTTTAATTCCGTATATCGATTATCGATCGCGGGCAGCACGCACAACATCCAGCTCAACATCCGGAAGGCGGAGCGCAAGCTTGTCCGCAAAACTGTCTGCGCCGTCCTGCGGAGATGCCCCGAGAACGATAACAGAAACGTTGTGTTCAACGGCAAAATCGACCAATGCATCCATAACGCTGTCGGCACGAAGAATCGTAAGTTCCGCATTCACGAGCAAGGCGCAGGTGAATAGGTATTCGATTGCATCAGCCTCAAAGGTCGTGTTCATGAAATTGTGTCCCGTCTGTACGCAGTGGACGATGAAAAGCTTTTGATCATCCTTTTTGCGTTTTGCACCGTGGTTAATGAGTCGTTCGCATGAACGTTGGCCGGTCACACAGACCATCACGCCGCCGGAGGAGGGAGCCTCAGTTTGAATATCAGACATAAATAATCCCTGTACAAAACATTAAATTAACGAATCCGCAAACACTTAATCGAATCATCAAGCATCGGGACTCGGCTGCCGCCGCGCGGCATCTTTTTCGGAATCGGAAAGCACACTTTGAATCTTGTCCGGCATTTCGCGGGGCGGAAGGGCAAGAGCCTCTGCAACCGCCTCGATTGAGGTGACGGAACAAAAAAGATTCATGAAATGCTTATCGGTAAAACCTTCCGCAACACAACGCTCGAATTGAGCGATCAACGGATCGTAAAACCCGTTGATGTTGACAATAATTACGGGCAGGTTGTGATAGCCGAGCTGTTTCAGCGTCAAAACCTCCAAAAGTTCTTCAAGCGTTCCGAAACCGCCGCTGAGAGCAACAAAAGCATCGCTTCGGCTTTCCATAAGCTGTTTGCGTTCGTGCATTGTTGCGGTTTGGATGCGTTCGGTGCAGTGTTCAAAATAAATCCCCGGAATATTGAGCTTTTCGGGAATTACGCCGATGATCTTTCCGCCTGCGGAATATGCGCCGCGGGCAGCCGCACCCATCAGCCCGGTTCGCCCTGCGCCGAAAACCATACCGTGACCGTCAGATGCAAGACGATGCCCGAGCTTTTCGGCAAATTCGATATAACACTCGGGGATGTTGCTGCTTGATGCGCCGAATATGCAAACATTCATTATGATGACACCGGTACTCCGCGGGGTGATGCCCGTACGCGAAGGCCCTTTCGTTTAAGTAATAGATCAATGCGGAAAGCTTTGCCGCACAAGCGGTGCGGTGAAATTCTCTCCGTATACATTATAACATCAAATTCGCGAAAAGGGAAACAAAAAAATTGAAAATTTGCGGGCGAAACGTTGATATTTTTTTCACAAAAACGGGATAAAGTGTAATCTTGTGAAAAAAATGAAACCGTGCAGGCGGTGAATTGCCGTATAGGCTGAATAGTTTGGGCAGAGTGCGGTCACGATTGAAAAAGACAAGAAAAGATATATTTTGCAGAAAAGGCAAAAATGTGACTTCGGCTGTTGTAATCAGCCCATTTGTTTGCTACAATGGTCAAAACAGAGTAGGTGGCAGTGAGTTGGCAAGTGCCGGGGATACAGGGAGTTGATTCCCGGACGAAAACTCATGTGCGTTCGGCAAATACAAAGCAAAGAATGCTGTGCCGTGCGCAGAATGTTTGTTGCTGTGCTGTCGCCGCATCCCGCTGTTACATAGGCTTTCGGCTTTCGAAAACGGATTCAAAAATTTTGTTTTCACGGCTGCTCCGGGGCGAGCGGCAGGCTGCCGCGCCGGTAACAACGAATGCTCGGTTCAAAACACGGAGGATTCGATTTTTTTATGCAAAAATTAAAACCGGTTGAACAGCAGTTCAACAAAAACAACAGACCTTACAACACAAAAGCAATCTTCAGTCACCCGTTCTGCACGGAATTCTGGCGCTGCGCGGCCGGCGAATTCAAAAACTGGCGAATGCTTGTTTTTGCTGCCGTCATCATTGCAATGCGCATTGCGGTAAAGGCCGTGAAAATTGTTATCATACCCGGGGCGCTGAATTTCGGCTTTGATTTCATCGTCAATTCGGCGGGTTCAATGATCTACGGTCCGCTTGTGGGCCTTTTGGTAGGCGCGGTAAGCGACACGATCGGAGCGGTTCTTTTCCCGACGGGAGCTTATTTTTTTCCGTTTATCTTTGTCGAAATGCTCAGCAGCTTCATTTTCGGCCTTTTCCTTTATCGCGCAAAGCTGTCAAGCTGGCGCGTAATAGCCTCGCGATTTGCGGTCGTTGTTGTTTGCAACTTCATCGTAAATCCGCTTGTTATGACGCTGTATAATGCGGTCACGGGTGCGGACCCGTACAAATTCATCACGATTGCACGCGTCATTAAGAACGCCGCAATGTTCCCGCTGGAATCCGTTGTGCTTGTGATTTGGCTTGGTGCAATTTCAATGGCACTTTACAAGCTGCATCTGCTTACCGAAAAGCCGCCGATGATTAAGGTCAGCGCCGCCAACATTATTGCGCTTGTTTGCGCCGCGGTTATTTCGGCACTGGCAATTTTCGGTTATGTTAAATGGAAAAAATCAAACACAAAGCCGAAGCCGGAATCAACCCCCGCCCCGATAACGGAAACAGCCGCGCCGACGGGAGATGTGCCGAATACGCCGTAAAAAGTGAATATCCGCACCGCGAATAATGCTGTGATCACCTCCGTCCGCTTTCAAACAGCGCGCCCCGTCGGAGGTGATTTTGGTTGTTGATTTTTTATTAAAAATAAAGTATACTGTGCATGAAATCTGCGCTTAAACGTCCGAATCCCGTTCACGGGTCAATTCTGTCGGCGGCGCACAATTTAACGGTGGAAAGGTTGATTTCTCCAAATGAAAAAAAACGTCAGAGTGATCTCACTCGCCCTTGCTGCTCTGCTTCTTGTTTCGGCATGTTTTTGCATTACGGGCTGCAAAAAGCATGAAGTTAAAATGACAGAAAAGAATAACGGACTCTACGACTATGAAGAGGTTCGCCAGATTAACGAAACGCTGCGGATGCCCTACCCGCTCGGCACCAGGGAAGCGGCATTCGGTTCGGAGTTCGAATCCTACGGCGGCATTCCCGACCATGCGGAGATTTTCCGTTCAAAGGATAATCTTGATATTACGTACACTCTGAGCACTCTTGAACTGAAGTACGGAGAACCGGATAAAAACACGGAGCTTATCGCAACCGGGTTCACGATTCGCGCCGCAAACAAGACCATCATTCGCAATGCGGACGGTTCAACGACGCCGCTCTACACCACCGACCGTGCGGTTCTCGGAATAAGCGTCGGCAACAGCATCGACAAAGCCAAAGAAAAGCTGCTGGAGGCCGGCTATGAACAGATTTATGAGGAAACTCCCGTTGACGACGGTTTGCCGCACAGCCGAGAGTTTTCATTCCGCAAGGGCATAGTCATTGTTTCGTTTGCCGTCGAAACAGAGAACGATATTTCAAGCATACGCGTTTGGATTCCTTACCGCGATAAAGACATTGACGCGTTGAACAAAAAGAGTCATCTTCCTGCGGATCTCGGATTGTTCTACTCTGTTATGATTAATCCGAATTTTAAGTATTCCGGCAAGAACACAACGTCAAGACGCTATGAAAGCGAGGATGGCTGCATTGCGATCATGCGCGGCTTCCCTGATGTTAAGGATGCGGCAATGACGGCGGAGGTCAGCTTTACTTCAACCGAATACGATGCTCTCGGCGTTAAAGTCGGAATGACATCCGAAGAGGCGGAAAACATCCTCACCGAAGCGGGCTGCACAAAAGATTCGGATGGATTGTACGTGTTCGGCAATGTTGCCGCAATTCGGCTCACCGTTGAAAACGGCACCGTTGCAAGGATTGCAGCAACACTGCGCCCTTCAACCAATCTTACGGATACTGCTGTTTCGGGCGATGAAGCAACTCCTTCGCCTGTGCTCGATGAAAACGCAAGGAAGGCAAACGACTGAGTTTTCAAAGCGGCGGCTTATTAAATTGAATCAGTAAACAGTGAACGATCCTTCGGTGCGGGTGTGCCGAGGGATCGTTTTTTTGCGGAAAAGGCGAGGATATTAATGTTCAATTGCCCTTAACAGGGAATTCTGCGCATTTTTTGTCAGTTCAATTTAAACGAAAAAAACACTTGCATATGTCATGAAAATGTGCTAAAATATCATATATGTAACAGCGGGTGACGAGAGAGATACTGCGGGTCTGCCAAACGCGGTTCTTCCGTGACAGGGCAGGCGGCATTGCAGCCCTCCGGCCGTTTATAAAGAAAAGGAGGCGATCGAATGAATAAAATCATCACTATAGGCAGGGAATTCGGCAGCGGCGGACGTGAGCTTGGGCGAAGGCTTGCCGAAGAGCTTGGAATTGCATACTATGATCGCGAAATTATTGCCGAAATCGCAAAGCGCACGGAGCTTTCGGAGCAGTATGTGCAGCAAATTGTTGAACATCGTCCGTTGAATTTGATGCCGATAACAATCGGACACAGCATTTGTCCCGTTCCGCATCCGCTTATGGAGCAGAACCAGGAGATTTATCGTCAGCAGGCACAGATTTTGACGGAAATGAGCGAAAAATCCGACTGTGTGCTTGTCGGCCGCTGCGCGGACTATATTTTAAAAGATAAAAACCCGCTCAAAATCTTTGTTTATGCGGATATGGCAAGCAAAATTGCGCGCTGCCGACTGAAAGCACCCGAAAACGAACATTTAAGCGACCATGAAATGCGCAAACAAATCAAACGAATCGACCGCAACCGCGCAAAATATTATGAGTTCTACACGGGAAGAAAATGGGGAGACAAGCTCAATTACGATCTGTGCATAAACACAACCAACACCGAAATCAAAAAAATAGTTCCGCGAATTGCAAAACTTTTTTGATTTAAAACTGGAAAACGGGAGGCCTCGGTCACTTGACAAAATTAATTCTGCGCAGTTTGAGTTTTGAAAAGACCGAAGCCGTTAAATATCGCCGAGCCGGGGGAACGGACTCAGAACTTCTTTCCCCTCGGCTCTTTTTTGCTTTCGGTGCATGACGCGCGCTGCGAACATTGCGAAGCGGGCAGCTTCGGCGCGGTTGACACATATGCGGACAGATGATAGAATTCTGTAAGGAATATTAAAAACATTTCGGCTTTTGCAAAAGGAATTCGGGTTCTTTTTTTAAGCCGATTTAAAACAGCACGGAGGATAAGTCCATGTTTGAAGCTCCCGTACCTATGCCGCGCCTTGCGCCGCAGCCGCCGATATACTTTTGCCCGAAAGCGGCGGGCGAATTGGTGCTTGACGGAAATATTAATAAACCGTTCTGGAATAATGTGCCGTTTACCGAGGATTTTGTTGATATCAGCGGCGGCGACTTTCCGACGCCGCGTTTCCGCACCCGAGCAAAAATCTGCTGGGATGAGCGGAACCTCTATATTGCTGCCCTGCTGGAAGGCAATGAAATCTGGGCAACGATAAAACAGCGCGACAGTGTCATGTATTACGATAATGATTTCGAGGTTTTTATTGACCCGAGCGGATCGACGCATAATTACATGGAACTTGAAATGAATGCGTTCAACACGCAATGGGATTTGCTCCTTACAATGCCGTACAGAAACGGAGGAAGATCCGTCACTGCGTGGAACATGCCCGGGGTTGAAACCGCCTGCATGATTTTAGGAGAGGTAAACAATCCCGCGGCAGACAACAAATTTTGGTCGGTTGAAATTAAAATTCCGTTCGCCGGATTGACGGAGACCTACTCGAAAGAAAAAAACCCTCCCGAACTTGAACGCTGCTATCCTGTGCGCAATGCACCGACGACGGGTGAAGTTTGGCGGATGAATTTCTCGCGCGTGCAATGGACGGTTGACGCTGCCGACGGAAAATATGCAAAACGCACAGGCACGGACGGAAAACCCCTGCCCGAAGATAACTGGGTTTGGGCAGCAACGGGACTTATCGATATACATTACCCGGAAACATGGGCATATGTCTTTTTTACCGAAAACGGTGAAAGCTGCCCGATGCCGGAGGAAGAGAAGATAAAGCTCGAAATGTACAAAATTTATTATGCGCAGCATGAATACTGTCGCCGTTTCGGGTGCTTTGCAAAAACGGCGGAGGAAGCGGCGGCCTGCCTTCCGACGGGGTTCGCATACGATGCGGATGCTGCGAAAAAAACAATCGTTGAAACAACATCACGGTATTTTGAACTGAGCCGCAAACTGACGTGCGGAAAAACAATGGTTGTCCAATGCGACGGATTTAATTACACTGAGTAAAGGAGAAAAGTATGAAACGGGTTTTCACTGCATCGATGCACCATGAATCAAATTCGTTCAATCCGATAATTGCGGGCGAAAGCGAATTTACGGTCATTCGCGGGGCGGAAATTTTCAACAGATTCAAGGGAAACGATGCCGCAACGGGAATAATCAAGACCCTGCTTGCGGCAGGATACGAGGTTGTGCCTTCCGTTTTCACAAGCGCGGTGCCGAACGGTGAGGTTGATATTGATTTTTATAACAAAATTAAGAAAGAGATTATCGAAACCGCTGTTGCGGAAAACAAAAGGCAGCCGCTTGATGCGGCGGCACTTGCATTGCACGGCTCAATGTATATTCACGGTTTGGGCGATGCGGAGGGCTTTCTTCTGGAGGAGCTTCGCGCCGCGCTGCCGGAAATTCCGATTTTCTGTTCGCTCGACACACATACAACAATGACGCAGCGTATGCATGATAATGCCAACGGATTTGCGGCATTTAAATGCGCACCGCATACGGACAGATACGAAACGGGTGTTAAGGCGGCCGAGATGACGATTGCAGCCCTTGAACGCGGAGTGAAAGCGAAATCCGCCTGGGTGCGCGTTCCTTTCCTTGTTGCGGGCGAAAAATCCTCTTCAACGGTGGAACCCATGCGCTCGCTTGCCGAAAAAACGAGGGCGGCGGAGCGTGAGGCGGGCATTCTTGCGGCATCGTATTTAATGGGTTTTCCGTGGTGCGACAATGAAAACAGCTCTGCCGCAGTGTATGTCACGGCAGAAAATCAGGCTCTTGCGGATGAATGCGCAATTCGCCTTGCCGAGGAGCTGTGGGCGCGCCGCGATGATTTTTGTTTTCAAACGGAAACATATTCCGAAGCGGAAGCACTGGATGCGGCATTCGAAGGGGTTCGAACCGGCGGCCCGTTTCCGATTTATCTTTCGGATTCAGGAGATAACCCCACCGCAGGTTCAACATCGGACTGCACGGGCTTCCTGCGCCGCATAATGGAAGATCCGCGTACCGACGAGCTTGAAACGCCTGTGGTATTCGGCGGAATCTACGACCCGGAAGCAACCCTTCTTTGCAGGGACAAGGTCGGGCAGGAGCTGACGTTGACTTTCGGAGCAAAGTTCGACAGAAGCTCTTCGGTTCCGATTACGGCAAAGGGAACGGTTCTCGCCTATATCAAAGGCTGGAATAAATTTCACGGAGTCGGCGATATTGCTCTTTTCCGCTCATGCGGGGTTGATATTGTGCTGAGCGAAAACCATATCGGTTACGGCTTGCCTGCCGTGTTCGACGATTTGGGAAGGAACCCTGCCGATATGCAGATTGTGGTATGCAAACTGGGTTATCTCACCGCGCAGCAGGCAGCATATGCAAAACGCAGCATTATGGCACTTTCAAAGGGCAGCACGAACGAGGATTTGACAAGCCTTGACTACAGGCATATTCCGCGTCCGATTTTTCCGCTGGATAAGGATTTTTCGTTCGAGCCCGCCGAAAACCTTATTCGCAAAACAAAATAACATGCTCCGGAACGCGCGAACACAGTATTTGCGAACACAGTGTTTGCGAACACAGTGTTTGCGAAACACAGTGTTTGCGAAATCGGATTTTTTGAACGGAGACGGAAATGAATCGGGAAATTTACGAAAGAACAAGGAAATTCTGCGCGATGCGCTTCGGAATGTTCATCCACTGGGGCCTTTATGCAATTCCCGCAAGGGGCGAATGGGTGATGTCCAATGAAAAAATGAGCGTTCAGCAATACAAAAAATACTTTGATGAGTTTAACCCGACTGATTTTGATGCAAAACGCTGGGCATCGGTTTGCAGGCAGGCGGGAATGAAATACGCTGTTTTAACGGCGAAGCATCACGACGGTTTCTGCCTTTTTGACAGCAAATTGACGGAATATAAATCCACAAACACACGTTTCGGGCGGGATATTGTGCGTGAGTTTCTGGAAGCATTCCGTGCGGAAGGAATTGCCGTCGGGCTGTATTTTTCGCTGCTTGATTGGAGCCATCCGGATTTCCCGAAATATGCGGACAGGCATCACCCGATGCGCGGCCGCGAAGAATACCGCGGCGAACAAATTGATTTTGACAACTATCTTAACTTCATGCACGGGCAGGTAAAGGAACTCGTCACCGGCTACGGCAAACTTGACCTGCTTTGGTTCGATTTTTCCTATGATGATATGGCGGGCGAAAAATGGCGGGCTTCCGACCTCATTTCAATGGTGCGTAAATATCAGCCGAATGTCTGCATTGACAACAGGCTTGAAGGTTCCGGCGAAAAATACGGAAGCATTGCAACCACCTCGCCGCTGCCGTACAGCGGAGATTTTGTAAGCCCGGAGCAGATAATTCCGCCGCACGGCATATTCGATGAGCAGGGGGAGCGCATTCCGTGGGAACTTTGCGCAACGCTGAACGATCACTGGGGTTATTGCGAAAGCGACAAAAACTATAAATCCGCAGCACTCGTAATAAAAAAGCTCGTTGAATGCGTTTCAAAGGGCGGAAACATGATTTTGAACGTCGGCCCGGATGCACGGGGGAACTTCCCCGAAACGGCGGTTGAAGAGCTTCGGAAAGTCGGCGCATGGCTTTCGAAAAACGGATGCAGCATTTACAACTGCGGACACAGCGAAATCGAAAAACCCGAATGGGGAAGGTATACGGAGCCGCTTGAAATGCAGGAGGATGAACAATTCCGAACGGTTTTTGCGCATGTTTTCGAACCGGCCCTCGGTGCGCTGCCGCTTTTCGGGATACGGGCGGATGCGCTTGAGTCGGTGCGGCTTGCGGCAACGGGCAGCGAGCTTCGCCGCGGGGAGGCATGGAATTCGGTGCTGTATCGGGAAACACCGCTTGTAAGTTTCGGCGCAAACCCGGTTTATACTTACGCATTGCCGGATGAAGTTGACACTGTTCTCGTGTTGAAAATCCGAAAAGATACCGGAAATTGAAAACAATAACAAAAACCGGAGAGCGAACAGGCAGCCCGCTCCCCGGGAGTGAGCAGGTTGTCATTCCGAATTCTTCGGCGAGCTGCTGCCCGTAGGCAGGTTCGGATACGATTCGCTGAAGCAGAAGAAATAACAGCCCCGTTGTCGGCAATATCAGCGTATTCGCCCGCTATGACCTTATGGGCGATGCCGATGCCGACGGTGCTTTGACGGTGTCCGACGCACTGATGATCCTGCGCCATGCGATGGGTCTTTCGGAACTGCCCGAGAACAGGATCGCACTTTGCGATTTCGACAACAGCGGCGATATCTCCGCAGCCGACGCATTGACGGCAATGAGAAACGCTCTGTAACCGTTATATAACCTGAAAAGGTTACATCAGCCATGCTCAGCTTCACAACGTGAAAAAATCCCCCGCGTATGCCTCCCTTGCACGCGGGGGATTTCTTTTTTCTTCGTGATGAAAAATCGGGAATCGAAAGTGAAGAATAAACCATTGCCATGATAAAACCAAGTCGGAAACAAGCGGTCGGCACACCGCAGAGACACCAGAAAAATATATTATTAATATGTAACAAAAAAACTTGACATGCCCAAATATGTCTCATATAATGTGTACATGAGGGACGGCAGCTGTGGCATACGTTAAACCGTCAGGGTTATATTTCCCTCGAGGCAACAGCATGCAGACATAGCCGTACGGCGTTTCGTTTTGTACCAAGCTTCCACGTGCCTCAGAAATACATGAAAGGACACTGTGCGGTCTTTTCAAACAATTGACGTTCAAATGAAAACAGAGTTGAATGGAGGAAAAAGACTATGAAGAAACGCATCTTTGCACTTGTGCTCACCGTGTTGTTCATCGTGGCTGCCGTTCCGGTTGCAGGCGTTGGGGAAACGCCGGAGGGCTATGACGAGCATGATTATTGGAAAATCCGTAATTTTTTGGAGATTGCGGACGAGAACAATATCAAGAACGGTAACAAGATTTCCGAAAACTATTCCCCTTACGATCCCACCACATGGACCGGTACAGACAGCAACGGCTATTCGACGGAATGCGTATGGACTTCGGACGGACATTTGCGTTCGGTATACTTCCAAGCCTCCGATGTCGTTGGTGAGCTTGACGTGAGCGGATGTACAAAACTGTATACACTTGCCGCTTACGAGAACAGGATCACAGGTTTTGATGTGTCCGGCTGCAACGAACTGTATACTTTAACACTGGACAATAATCAGATTTCCGAGGCAAACGTGAGAGACCTTCCGGCTCTTCATATAGCTGCTTTCGACTACAACCTTCTTACAGAGCTGGAATTGCCAAACTGCCCGAATATCGGACTTATAACCGCACCCGGGAACCGGATAACTTCATTCGATGCACAAATGTACAGAGGAACGCAATTGTACGGTCTGAATCTTTCATATCAGGATTTGAGCGGCGCGCTCGATTGTCATGGCATCGATACTTTGAACTTTCTTTCGGTGGAAGAATGCAGTCTTGATGCAATCAATTTGACGGGCTGCACCGGCCTTTTGGACATCGTTGTTATGGGTAATAATCTGACCGAACTGGATTTAAGCGAGGCGTCGGCCAGATCCATTGGATGCAATGATAACATGCTTACATCGCTGATTCTTCCTGATAACCTTAATGGAATTGATTCGATATTCTGCCAAAACAACTATCTCAGCGAGCTTGACATAAGCGGCTGCGGAAACATCTGGACGCTTGCCACATCCAACAACAGGCTTAAACAGAGTCATTGGCGTTCCGAAAGGTATGGAGTGGATTACAATCTTAGGTCTGAAGGCAGTGGTTATGTGGGCTTCTTCTCGGATGTAATCCCTTATGCCAGCGGCGTATGCTACACGAATGCAGTTGCGACACCGAGTGAGGGAGCTCAGTTTGTCGGCTGGTACACCCCGGACGGAACTCTGGTTTCATCCGAACCGGAGTTTGAACTTGGAATATTCAATATGGCGAATTGGGCTTGGGTCTCCGAGTGTGAACAGCCGGAGTTGATAGCGCGCTTTGTCGGCGGCATAACCCTCGGCGACGTGAACGGAGATAATTCAATAGGCTTAGAGGATGCAATTATCGTGCTGAGATACACAATGGGGTTGACGGCACTGACGGACGAACAAATTGAACGAGCCGATTTTAACTCAGACGGTACGGTGGATGCGCAGGATGCGATTCTGATACTCCGTCATGCTCTCGGGGTTTCTGCCTGAAGTGTCCATCACTTTTGAACTGACGGAAGTCAAGACAGGCAGAGTGAACTCCATCTGTCATATACAGTAAAAAAGAACTTGCGGGACGGAAAGCTCAAGGTCAGATGTGATTGCATTTGACCTTGACTTTGCCGTTGCGCCGGAGAAATGCATTGCCGGATTGGGCAGGCATTTACGAAAGAATAAATACTGAAAGGATGATTCGTGCTGAATACGATGCAGAGCAACACATACGGAATCAGAACGGAGCTTATACCGCTGATTGAAGCTTTCGATTACCTCAGCGGCAGGGCGAATGGAGAAAGAATCTATATTAATGAACAAGAGGCTTGCGAGAGACACCCGTATTTGAGAAAAAAAATTAAGGAAATTTTGCGCAAAGGTATAGAATTTGAAAAAGAATTGGATGAAGCTGTTCATGTTGACGAATCGGAACTGCAATACTTTTTTAAGGATCTTTCGACTCATTGCAGCATTGCCAGAATGCTCATAATGCCGTATACCTTCATGGGCGAAGCTCAATCGGGCAAGTTCTTTTTTGAGGAGCTTTTGAATATGAACCCGCAGCAGCGTATCAAAAAAATGTGCTGTCATATGCAAAATTTTGACAGCTCACAGAATTTTGATTACGAGAGCCTTGTGGAGTATGTAATGAAATTGCCGATAAGCGGCATGAACAAGCTGAGTATTGTGGAATGCTGCGGCAACTACGAGCAGAATTGCATGCGGCTTGAGCATTTTATGAGTCCGATTGTCAAAATTGTCGATGAAAAGCTGGTGCGTTTTGAAGAGGATGTTAAAAAATGGGAACGTGATATTCAAGAGATTGGCGATGTATGCACTTATGTATCCGAACATTCACGTTTGAAAATGCCGAAGTGCGATTTTACAATATTCCCTTCGATACACAACGGACTTATGCTTGCCATGTCTTATTGGGACAAAAGAATTTGCATCGGTGAAAAAGGTTGTGCAGGGGAGATGTGGCTTGGTTTGGGTTTCAGGGATTATATGGAAAGTGTTTCAAACGAAAGCAGTACGTCACGCGTAGTCGGAATATTCAGCGGACTTTCGGACGAGATTCGCTTTGAAATATTAAAAGCGATAGCGCAGCGAAAGACAATGTCCGGGGGCGAGATTGCCGATAAATTCGGATTGACGAGACAAAAAGTCTTTTATCATATGTCAAAACTTTTAACGCTTGGACTTGTGGAATGCAATGCAGAAAGCGGACGACCGTACTACTCGCTGAAAAAACAGTCGTTGGAAGAAGTCATAGCTGCAATAAGTATGCTTGTGAACGAGGACTGAAAAAGCAACATAAATGATTGGTGTTTTTCTGCGGATTCCGTGTTTGCGTGTTCCGCAAGCTGCACCGGCTGTCGGCACTGAGCCGAAAAAATCCCCCGCGTATGCCTCCCTTGCACGCGGGGGATTTCTTTTTTCTTCATAATGAAAAATCGGGATGAAAAAATCGGAATTCGGAAATCCGGGAACCGATGGGTTGACAAGGGAGAAATTCATACGGTTCCCGCCGCGCTTCCGTTATTGCTTTTGGCCGATAATGAAGCTGCCTTTTTCATCCGCATCAACGGTCAGGGTTGAACCTTCCTCGGGCGAATTTTCAATGATGAACCGCGCAAGCAGGGATTCAATATGCCCCTGAATGTATCTCTTGAGCGGACGGGCACCGAACAGCGGATCGGCACCGTTTTTGATGATGGCGGCTTTTGCACTTTCGGAAACGCTGAGATTCAGGCGGTTTGCCTGCAAACGCTTTGCAAGGTCCGCAATAAGCAGGTCAACAATGCCGTGCATATCCGCATCCGAAAGGGCGTTGAAGAACACGATTTCATCCAGCCTGTTGATAAATTCGGGACGGAATTTTGTGCGCAGCAGCTTGTGCAGCAGCTCCTCGGTTTCGGTCGTTATCCTGCCGTCCTTTGCCATGCTGCTCAGGATCAAATCGCTGCCGATGTTGCTCGTCAAAATGATGATCGTATTCTTAAAGTCAACGGTGCGGCCCTGTCCGTCCGTAATTCTGCCGTCGTCAAGCACCTGGAGCAGAACGTTCAGAACGTCCGGATGCGCCTTTTCAACTTCATCAAACAGAAGCACTGCATAGGGTTTCCTGCGAACGGCTTCGGTGAGCTGGCCGCCCTCGTCATAGCCGACATATCCCGGAGGGGCACCGATAAGACGGGAGACGGAGTATTGCTCCATGTATTCGCTCATATCGATACGGACCATACTGCGCTCATCGTCAAACAGTGCCTCGGCAAGCGCTTTGCACAGCTCCGTTTTGCCGACACCGGTGGGGCCGAGGAACAGGAACGAACCTATCGGACGATTGGGGTTCTGTATTCCTGCACGGGATCTTAAAATTGCATCGCAAACGCGCTGAACGGCGTCATCCTGTCCGACAATGCGTTTATGAAGCTGGGAGTCAAGCCGCAGAAGTTTCTTGCGCTCGCTTTCCATGAGCTTTGAAACCGGGATGCCCGTCCACCGCGCAACGATTTTTGCAATCTCCTCGGACGAAACATGGTCGCGGAGCAGACTGTTTTCGCGGTTTGCGGCAAGAGCCTCTTCCTTTTGCAGCTCTTTTTGCAGGCCGGGCAGCTCGCCGTATTTCAGCTGAGCGGCACGGTTAAGATCGTATTCGTTTTCTGCGCGGGCAATATCCGCGTTAACCTGTTCAATGCGTTCACGGAGCTGCTGAACCTTGGAAATTGCATTGCGCTCGTTGTCCCAGCGCGCTTTCATGTTGTTGAACTTGTCGCGCTTTTCGGCAAGCTCGCGGCGAATTTCGGCAAGGTGTTCCTGCGTGTGTTCGTCATTGTCGCCGGTGAGAGCGGTTTCTTCAATCTCCAAACGCATTATTTCCCGGGAAATTTCGTCCATTTCGGAAGGCATGGAGTTCATTTCCGTCTTGATGAGCGCACATGCCTCGTCAACAAGGTCGATAGCCTTGTCGGGAAGGAACCTGTCGGAAATATAACGGTCGGAAAGCGTTGCGGCGGCAATAAGTGCCGAGTCGTGAATCTTAACGCCGTGATAAACTTCATAGCGTTCCTTCAAACCGCGAAGGATGGCAATGGTGTCCTCAACGGAGGGTTCGGCAACGGTCACGGGCTGGAAACGGCGTTCGAGTGCAGCATCCTTTTCGATGTATTTGCGGTATTCGTCAAGCGTTGTTGCGCCGATGCAGTGCAGTTCGCCGCGCGCCAGCATGGGCTTCAGAATGTTGCCCGCATCCATTGCGCCGTCGGTCTTGCCGGCGCCGACAATGGTGTGAAGTTCGTCGATGAACATGATGATCCTGCCTTCGCTGCGCTTGATTTCGTTAAGCACAGCTTTCAGCCTTTCTTCAAATTCACCGCGATATTTTGCGCCCGCAACAAGGGAACCCATGTCCAGCGCAAAAAGTCTGCGATCCTTCAGATTGTCGGGGACGTCGCCGCGCACGATACGGAGCGCAAGCCCCTCGGCAATTGCGGTTTTGCCGACGCCGGGTTCACCGATAAGGCAGGGGTTGTTCTTCGTTTTTCGTGAAAGAATGCGGATAACGCTGCGGATTTCGTTATCACGGCCGATAACGGGGTCAAGCTTCTGCGCCCGGGCAAGTTCGGTCAGATCCTGTCCGTATTTGTTAAGAACATCATAGGTGCTTTCAGGATTATCGGAATTCACCCTGCTGTTGCCGCGGACGGCCTTCAGCGCTTCAAGATATTTGTCGCGGACGATTCCGAACCGCTTGAGCAGGGGTTTCACAACATAGTCGGCGCGTTCGATAAGGCCGAGCATGATATGCTCAACGGAAACGAAGCTGTCGCCCATGCGCTTTGCTTCCTCTTCGGCGCGGGTGAGCACGGAGTTCAGCTCCGGAGTCATATAAACCTGCCCGCCGCCGCTGCTTCCGAAGGTTGCCTGTTTGTCAAGCTCCGTGTCGATTGCGGCGCGGAGTTCATCCGTGGAAATACCCATGGATGCCATAAGCTGGGCGTTCAAATCATCCGGATCGTCAAGAAGCGCATGAAAAACGTGAATTTGCCCGACTTGGGTATTCCTGCGCTCCTCGGCAAGCGATTGCGCCTGCTGAAGGGTTTCAAGGGTTTTTTGGGTCATTTTATTAGCGTTCATAAGGTAAACCTCCTTGAGGTATTGTTTCCGTAACGGTGTTCCTTTTAATCAGGAACATTGTCCCGTGCAAACGGGGCTGCATCAAACTGCTGCCCAAATGAAACGGGGCGTTATCAGAGAGGCACGGGAAGGTGCTTCCCCGCCCGCCGAGGGGCTGAGGTTCGGCGGTTCAAATCGGGTTATTAGCACTCATTCTCTTTGAGTGCTAATATTATATAACACTCCGACACGAAAAGCAACAGCAAACAAATAATGTTTCAATTTTGTCACATTAATGCCAAAAATCGAGCGGCAGTTGCTCATTATTGATTGTCGATTCCCAATTGAACATTGCCCGCCCTATACAAATATGGTATAATAACCGCATACGAAAGGCATTTGCTGCCGGGCAAAAAACAAGGCAGCCTTTCGGAATAATTCCTTTGGAGGGAAAATACCCGTGAAAATTCTGAAGCACATTGTGATGTGGAAATTTCTTGACAATGCGGAAGGCAAAACAAAAGCGGAGAACATGCGCTTTGCGGCGGAAAATCTTCGTGCACTTGTCGGCGTTGCGCCGACGCTTCTGAAGCTCAGCATCGGCGAGGATGTTCTCGGCAGCCCCGCAAGCTTTGATATGGCTCTTGTTGCCGACTTCAAAAGCGTTGAGGATATGCTTGCGTACCGCGATTTTCCCCGTCATGCGGAGATATCAAATTATATCCGCCGTGTGATTTCCGACAGGAAAGTTGTGGATTTTTTTATTGAAACCGACGAGAACTGAACAAAAGCTTCGAGTGTTGAAAACGATGCGGAAAGACTGCATCAAAATAATCCACATTATCCACAGGTTCGTGTGGATAACACGTCCGAACAGTGTAAAAATGTGGATAACTTGCCCGAATCGGGGAGTTTTTTGCAAAAAATGCCTGTTAAACGCGGCTTTGAATGTGGATAAGTTGAGGATATAACGGAGTCATAACAGTTTGCACCGAAAGGGAACCGGGAAAAAGATTTGAACATTAAACTTTAAATCCGAACCTCGGGCAGCTTTCCGACAGGGATTTTACAACGAAGCCGGCCGCAGCCGGCTGCAAAATGCAAAGAAAAGAAAGGAGACTTTCGCCGAAGCGAAAGTCATGGTCATAAAAATGAATTACAACGTTAAACTTTCTGATGAAGTTCGCGAGGCACTTGCGCTGGGAAGACCCGTTATTGCGCTTGAAAGCACGATTATTGCGCACGGAATGCCTTATCCGCAGAACGTCAAAACGGCTCTTGCGTGCGAACGTCTGGCACGTACGCACGGCGCGGTTCCCGCAACGATTGCGATCATCGGAGGTCAGCTTTGCGCGGGCCTTACCGAGGAGCAGATAGAGTATCTCGGCAGGGAAGGACGGAATGTTGCAAAAGTCAGCCGCCGCGATATTCCTTATATCATGGCAAAGGGTGCGGACGGCGCAACGACGGTTGCCGCAACGATGTTCATTGCAAGCCTTGCGGGCATAAAAGTGTTTGCAACGGGCGGCATCGGCGGCGTGCATCGCGGCGCGGAAACAACCATGGATATTTCCGCAGACCTTACGGAGCTTGGAAGAACGCCTGTTGCAGTCGTTTGCGCGGGGGCAAAGAGTGTGCTTGATATCGGCTTGACGCTTGAGTATCTTGAAACGCAGGGTGTGCCCGTTGTCGGCTTCCGCACGAACAAAATGCCCGCATTTTACACGCGGGACAGCGGTTATAACACCCCTTGCAGATGCGATTCGGTTGAGGAGCTTTCGGATATGGTCGGCGCAATGGCAAATATTCCGATGCGCAGCGGCATGGTTATTGTGAACCCGATTCCGAAAGAATTCGAAGCCGACGAGGACATGATCGACCGTGCAACCACGAAGGCTTTGCGTGAGGCCGAAAAGAACGGCATCACGGGCAGGGATGTTACCCCCTTCCTGCTTGCGCGTATTGCGGAGCTTACGGAGGGCGCAAGCCTGAAGGCGAATATCGCGCTTGTTTATAACAACGTGCGCCTTGCCGCTTCCGTTGCGGCGGGAGTTATTCAGCCGGATTGACGGCAGAACGGCAAAAGCCGTCCGCGCCCGTCCGCGTGACGGTGCCGCACAGGAAACGCTTTTTATTGCCTGTCCGAGGCAATACGGCAAACTGTTCTCGGGCAGGCTTGTTTAATTTACTGTTGTGCAGGCTGAGCCTGCTGTCGGCTTGTTTCTCGGGAAACATTCCAGAGGGGAACAGGCATGAAAACCATCCCCGTGATTGAAGTTCTCGCGGGGGAGAGTTAACCCGCCGCTGCCGCAAACGCTTTTTTCGGGGCGAAGCCGAGCGTCGGCGCACTTTGTTGAGGAGGCATACAATGAAGAAAAAATTGCTGCGGTTCGCCGCACTGATGATTGCTTTGGCTTTTGTTTTTGCAGGCACCGCCTGCCGCGGAGGCGATGTTGTTGTTGACATAGGCCATGACACGCCTGCACCGACAGCACAGCCGACAACGTTGCCGACGGCCGAACCGACACCGGAGCCGACGGCCGAACCGACGCCGGAGCCCACCCCTGCGCCCGTTCACGCAACGCTCATGTTTGTGGGCGATTTGATGTGCCTTTCAAGCCAGCAGCGCGGCGCGAAACAGCAGGCGGGCGGCAGCGGCTATGACTTTTCTCCGTCATTTGCATATGTCAGGGAAGTTTTTAACAATGCGGACTGCGTCATCGGCAATCTTGAAACATCGCTTTCGCATTCGTGGCCCTATGCAACGGAGCAGCGCAATATCGGCGGAATGCCCAACTGCAACGGACCCAAGCAATATTTGGGAGCATTGAAATTTGCGGGCTTTGACGCGCTTGTGCTTGCAAACAACCATTGCTGCGATGCGGGAGTTCAGGGCATTATCGAAACCACTCAGGCTGTTGAGGAATACGGCTTTCCCTACACCGGACTTTTCCGCGAAAAGGACGCGCAGCGGTTCGTAATCCTTGATGTTAAGGGGATAAAAGTCGGCCTCCTTTCCTATGCCGAATTCTATAATTCAAAAGATAAAGCCGTTCGCGAAGCGGGCTGTGAATACATGATAAACACCTATTCAAAGGAACGCATTGCCGAGGACATTGCGGCGGCGCGGGCTGCCGGGGCGGAGCTTATCGTGGCCTATAATCATTGGGGCGCGGAACATACGCACCAACCCACACCGAAGGTCGTGACTCACGCTCAGGAGATGGCGGATGCAGGTGTTGATATCATAATCGGCTCACACTCCCATGCGGTTCAGCCCGTTGTTTGGCTCACGGCGGCGGACGGACGGCAGGTGCTTTGTGCATATTCAATGGGCAACTTTGTGTCCAGCATGGGCAGAAGCACCGCGAACGACACTTTTATTGCGGAAATCGGCATCGTACGCGAGGGGGGAAGTGTGCGCGTGGAGAGCGAGAAATATCATCCCTGCCGCGTGTTCCCGCAGCTTAAAGGCTATTGGTATGTTGTTGTGCCGACGAACGTGACGATCGTTAATAGCATCATTCCGCAGCTTAAGGCGGCGGAAGAAAGGATAACGGCAATTGTAAACCCGGAGGGAAGATAAAATATTAGCATGAAGCTGCTTTCAAAAATCCTTGCATATGCTGCCGTGCCGTGCCTTGCTGCCGCGCTGCTGATAAGTTTTATCGACCGGCTTTCGGGAGATAAGGTTTGGATTAAAAGGGAGTATGAAAAACTTGATATAAACGATTACACCGGCATGAGCACGGACGAGATGTGCACCGTGTATCTTCGCATGGTTGATTATATGAAGGGCGGGACGGATGAGCTTCAAACGGAGGTCACGGTGTTCGGCGAACGCACCGAAATGTTCGGCGAGCGGGAAATTTCGCACATGAATGATGTCCGAAAGCTCTGGTTCGGGGTTGAAACAGCGAAATACATTCTGTTCGCCTTTACAGCAATTGCGGCTGCGCTTGCTTTGTATGTTTACAGGCGGAGAGCCGCCGCCGTGCTTGCCCGCTGCTGGCTTATCGGGATTTGCGTCATTGCCTTCATTGCGGCTGCGCTTGCAGTTTGGGCTGCCGTGGATTTTCATTCGTTCTGGATACTGTTTCACGCAATATTTCTGGATGTTCCGTCTTCAACGTTTGACCCGGCGGAAAGTTTGATGATTCGCATTTGCGTTCAGCAGCTTTTCAGCGATCTGATACTTCGCATTGCAGTTTACACCGTGAGTGCCTGTGCGGTTATAAGCATTCTCGCGGGGATTGTGTGCAAAACTTCGGGAGCAGGCCGGGGAACCGTGAAAAACAGACTTAGGGATGCCAAAGACTAATTTCACTTAATCAAATCAATCGTTCCGGCTACTGCCTGCGGAAGCGGGAGTCGGCTCGGAAAGTGAAAAGCGGTTTGGAAAGGAAAATCAATTTGAATTGGTCCGAAAGATGTGAACCCGCGCTGAAACGCTTTATGAGCGGGGAAAATGAACTTATACTCGGGATTGAATCCTCCTGCGACGAAACGGCGGCCGCCGTTCTGTGCGGCGGACGCAAAGTGCTGAGCATGGCGGTGCATACGCAAATTCCCGTTCACAGGCTGTACGGCGGCGTTGTGCCGGAAATTGCTTCCCGCAGCCATACGGAGCGGATAGGTGCCGTTGCGGATGAGGCATTAAAAACTGCCGGTGTCGGTTTGAATGACATCGGTGCAATTGCCGTAACCTGCACGCCCGGGCTGATCGGCGCACTGCTTGTGGGCGTCAGCTATGCAAAAGGCCTCGCATATGCCGCAAACATTCCTTTGGTCGGCGTGAACCATATTGCGGGGCATATCGCCGCAAACTATCTCACTTATCCGGATCTTGAACCGCCGTTTGTCTGCATTGTGGCTTCCGGCGGACACAGCCATATCGTTCGCGTGGTCGATTACAATCGCTTTGAACTTATCGGCAGAACGCGCGATGATGCGGCGGGTGAGGCTTTTGACAAGGCGGCGCGTGCGCTCGGCTTGCCGTACCCCGGCGGCCCGGAGATAGAGAAGCTTGCAAAATGCGGGAACCCGAACGCATTCCGCTTCCATGCACCGTTTAACGAGGGCGAAAGCAATGATTTCAGTTTTTCGGGAATCAAAACTGCCGTTGTCAACCTGCTCCATAATGCGGAGCAGAAGGGGGAAGTTCTGAATAAGGCCGATGTCGCCGCCTCCTTCCAACGTGCCGTTGCGGATACCCTGACGATGAAATCCGTTCGCGCGGCTCTGCGCGAAAAAAGCTCCGTGCTTGCCCTTGCCGGCGGAGTGAGTGCGAACAATGTGCTTCGAACCCGGCTGCAAACCGAATGCGACAGGAACGGCATCCGTTTTTGCCGCCCGGATATGCGGTTCTGCACCGATAATGCGGCAATGATAGCCTGTCAGGGTTATTATATGCTGCGCAGCGGGGAGGTTTCCGGGCTGGATTTGAATCCTTCGGCGGCCGAGTTCCTGTCGGAAGGAAGGTAGAGGGATGAAGCTGACAAAAAGGAAACAAAATGTAATTATATTTTCTGCGGGTGAGTCAATTAGAAACGGCACTGTTGAGTATATTCAAAATAAACTTGGCGACAGAGGCATACTGTGCTTTGATTGGCGCTCTCTGTTCAGTCATGCGCATAACATGGAACAAATTGCACTTTTGCCTGCATTGCTGAAGAAGATACCGACTTTTGACTTTGCGTTGATAGTTGCGGAAGGCGTTGACACCGTCAAACTCAGGGGCAGCGAAGAACGCAGTGCGATTCGCGACAATGTCATATTCGAATTGGGACTTTGTACTATGGCTCTCGGCGCAGAACGTGTTATTCTACTTGCGGAAGAAAACGTCCGCATTCCTGAAGATTTGATCGGCGTTGGAAAAATGGGCATCGAATATGTTACTTTCAGTTCCGTCGACAGAGAAGCGACAATCGGCAAAGTCGGCGAAATAATCGACAAAAAAGCTGATGTTTTGAAGGAAAGGTTCATGCGGCAGCTGAGCGAAATCATTGAACATATAAATAAAAACTCAGAGCAGGTCTCTCCGGTGTTTGTCGGAGCGGCGGTGTCACCGGCTGAAGCGTATTTTATCAATTTTATTGTGAGACTGTTTGAAAACATAGATAAAGGGTTTTCAAGCAGGGAGCATCCCGAAAAAGTATATCCGTGTCCGGACAGAATCAAACTCTGCATTTGCCTGCCGTCAGCCGTCAGCATGTCTACACGTTCAATGATTTCTGTTTACTTTAAAAAACATGGATACGAGGATTTTTTTATCGGGAATGCGGGCATACGAGGACTGTTTTTTAACGGAAGGCTTGACGAGAGCGACAGCTCATTGCTTATCGTTGATGTTCCGACATCGATAACGGCGTCCTATGTGCTGGTCAACTCAGTGCTGAGTATTGATTCCGACGCAGATTATGATGCCTCAGCTGAGGAACGTTTTGTTACAAAAGAAATGGATATTTACGCCTTTGCACTGAACAAGCTGCTTTCGCCGGAGGTTGCGCGCAAACGACTGTTGTTCATCCACGACAGCGAAAAGATTGAAAGAATTTTGAACCAGCTGCAAAATGTATCAATTGAATTTATGGATATAACAATATGAAACATCAGAAACGTGGCTCGCCGCAAATGCAGGAGAATAATAAGCAAACTCACTCAACAAAATTCGAATGCAATAACAAAAACAGGACTGCTCCCTTTTACGGTGCAGTCCTGTTATTTGTCAGCGGCGGCGGGGATACCGAGCCCGCTGATGTAGTTTGCGGTTTACTGAAAGCAATGCTTATTTCGTGTAGCGTACAACGGGCTTTCTTGCCGCGGTGACCTCATCGGGACGGCCGACGGGGGTGGTGACGGGGCAGGCGTGTACGGCCTCGGGGTTTTCTTTGGCTTCACGGGCAATGTCTTTCATTGCTTCAATGAACTCATCGAGAGTCTCACGGCTTTCGGTTTCGGTGGGTTCGATCATCATTGCTTCATGAACGATAAGCGGGAAGTAGATGGTCGGGGGATGGTAACCGCGATCGATAAGGGCTTTTGCGATATCGGTTGTGTGAACGCCGAGATCGAGCAGTTCGCCCGGAGCAATGACGCATTCATGCATACAGATGCGGTCGTGGGGAATCTCATAGGTGCCGCGCAGTGCGTTCATGATGTAGTTTGCATTCAGAACGGCATTTTCGCTTGCTTCCTTGAGCCCCTTGCCGCCGAGAGAGCGGATATAGGCATATGCCTTGACAATAACACCGAAGTTGCCGTAGAAGCTCTTGACCCTGCCGAAGGATTCGGGGCGATCGTAATCCAGTTCGATCATGCCGTTGCGTTCAACAAGCACGGGAACAGGCATAAAGGGCATGAGGTGTTTTTTAACACCGACGGGACCGCTGCCGGGACCACCGCCGCCGTGCGGGGTGGAGAAGGTTTTATGCAGGTTGATATGCATAACGTCAAAGCCCATATCGCCGGGGCGAACAATGCCCATTATCGCGTTCAGGTTTGCGCCGTCGTAATAGAGCAGACCGCCTGCCTCGTGAACGATGTCGGCAATTTCCTTAATGTTGCGCTCAAACAGACCGAGGGTGGAGGGGTTGGTGAGCATCAGACCCGCAGTGTCGGGGCCGACTGCCGCACGCAGCGCGTCAAGATCAACGCCGCCGTCGGGAGCGGATTTGATTTCTTTAACTTTGAAGCCGCACATAACCGCACTTGCGGGGTTGGTGCCGTGCGCTGCATCGGGAACGATGATGGTTGTGCGGGCGGTGTCGCCGCGATGTTCGTGATAGGCGCGGATATGCATAAGTCCGGTCAATTCACCGTGCGCACCGGCAGCGGGCTGGAGCGTGAAAGCGTCCATGCCGCAGATTTCGCACAGGCATTTTTCCATGTCATACATCAGGCGCAGAGAACCCTGGCACATATCTGCATCGAGCAGAGGATGCACATCGTTAAACAGTTGGGCAACTTCTTCGTTGATCTTGGGGTTGTATTTCATCGTGCAGGAGCCGAGAGGATAGAACCCGTTGTCAACGCCGAAATTGCGGCGGGAAAGGTTTGTGTAGTGGCGAACAAGATCGACTTCACCCAGTTCGGGAAGGTCGAGTTTTGATTCGGCACGCATATTTTCGGGGATTGCGCAGTTTGCGGCGGGCACATCCAGTGCGGGCAGGTCATACGCGCGGCGTCCCTCGCGGGAACGTTCAAAAATCAGCTTGTAGGATTGCCTCATGCTTCGGTACCTCCGTCGGTTTCGTTCTCACCGTCCTGCTCAAAGAACATGATGTTGAGCATTTCGATAAGGTAATCAATATCTTCTTTGGTTGTCATTTCGGTTGCGCACCAGAGCATTCCGCCGTCTGCAAGCACAAGGCCGGAAACTATGCCGGCATCCTTGAGCGCGGTGGAAATCTCGTCGGCGGGAATCTCGCTGTCGATGACGAACTCGTTGAAGAACGGGGTGTTGAAACGGAGTTTGAAGCCGGGAAGCTCGGTGAGCTTTTGAGCCAGATAGTGCGCCTTTGCAATGTTCGCTTCGGCAACTTCTTTCATGCCGCAGGGCCCCATCGTGCAGGCGTACATGGTTGCCATGATTGCGCAGAGCATCTGGTTGGAGCAGATGTTGCTGGAAGCCTTTTCGCGGCGAATGTGCTGCTCGCGTGCCTGAAGGGTGAGAACGAATACGCGGTTGCCGTCGGCATCAACGGTTTCACCGACGATTCTGCCGGGCAGATTGCGGATGAGTTTGCCGCCTGCTGCCATAAAGCCCGCATACGGGCCGCCGAAGCACATGGGAATGCCGAGAGGCTGTGCATCGCCGACAGCAATATCCGCACCGTAGTCCGCAGGGCGTTTGACAGCGCCGAGGCTGATGGGGTTGACATAGCTGACGAGCAGTGCCTTTGCGCCGTGAACGAGGGTTGAAATCTCGTCCATGTTTTCAATGCAGCCGAAATAGTTGGGCTGTGCGGCGATGAAACCGGCAGAGCCTTCAAGGTTTGCCTTCAGGCAGTCGATATCGGTAATGCCGTTTTCGTTGAGCCCGATTTCAACAAGCTCAAGGCCGTGGCAGTGGCCGTAGGTTTTGACAGTGCCGATAACATCGGGGTGAAGACCTGCACTGTAGAGGATCTTGTTCTTGCGCTTTGAGTCACGCAGCATCAGCAGGGATTCGGCCGCAGCGGTCGCACCGTCGTAAACGGAAGCGTTGGCGGCATCCATGCCGGTAAGATTGCAGATGACTGTTTGCCATTCGAAAATACCCTGAAGCATACCCTGGCTCATTTCCGCCTGATAGGGGGTGTATGCGGTGTAGAATTCGCTGCGGGAGATGAGCTGAGGAATCAGCGCGGGAATGTAGTGATGATATGCGCCCGCGCCGCGGAAAAGCAGGCAGGCTTCGTCGTTCTGAAGAACATAGCCGGTGATGAGCTGACGCAGCTCCATCTCGCTCATCGGAGCGGGAAGATCCAGCTCGCGGTTGAGCTTAAGATCCGCCGGAATATCGGCAAACAGCTCGTCCATTTCGGAAAGGCCGAGTGTTTTCAGCATTTCGCGGCGTTCTTCAACGGTGTTGGGAACATAGCTTCTCATGTTGTGGAATACTTCCTTTATAAATATAAAATCTTGATGAATCGGAATTTTGTCCGATTCGAAAAAAGCTTATTCAAGGTAAAAACGCATAACCCGCGGCGGCGGAAAACCGTGGGCGCGGAGCTATGCGTTTTTTTATCGCGGAACCGTGCCGAAAAGCACAGGCTTGGGCGGGGCCGCGACAGGTACGGGTTGATTAAGCCTCTTCAAGCAGCTTTTCGTATTCTTCTGCGGTGAGCAGGCTTGCTTCGTCGATTTCGGTAACTTTGATCTTTGCGATGAACTGACCGAAAGCATCCTCGTTAAGAAGCTCGGGCTGTGCGTCCAGCTCTTCGTTGACTTCGATGACGGTGCCGGCAACGGGGCTGTTGACGGGGGAAGCCGCCTTTACGGATTCAACGGTGGTGTAGGATTCGCCGAGATTGATTTCGCTGTCAACTTCGGGAAGCTCAACATAAACGATGTCGCCAAGCTCGCTCTGTGCGTGATCGGTGATGCCGAGGGTGGCAACGCCGTCTTCGATAAGTACCCAGTCATGTTCACGGGTGTATTTGCGGTCGGTGGGAACCATGATATAATCCTCCGGATTTATAAGTTTTGTATGTATTTTCGTTTAAATTCCCGCGGCGGAACCGTGCCGTGTGCCGATACGCACCGCCGGGGAAGGGAACGCAGTTTTGTGCGCATTTGTGCGGCGCCGACGGGTGAGCCGCATAAATATGTTTATTTCCTCTTGTAGAAGGGCATGGGTGCAAACTCGCAGTCGATGACTCTGCCGCGAACGGAAACGGCCCAAGTGCCGTTTTCATCGGCATCGACGGAAACGAGTGCCATTGCATAATTGCCGCCGACAGCGGGTGCGGGGCCGCCCGAGGTGACGATGCCGACTTTTT
>ERZ827104.123-NODE-123-length-94099-cov-4.499511_pt1 | contig 94099 bp, 64 predicted proteins | sample MGYA00519781_ERZ827104 | MGnify/ENA primary metagenome ERZ827104 (study PRJEB31778, sample SAMEA3449257) | human gut metagenome | biome: human gut; feature: human-associated habitat; material: faeces | place: United Kingdom | collected 2010/2012 ...
TTACGATTGTTATCGAGCCTTTGCTTGCGCTGATATACAATCAGGTGCAGACGTTACAGGAGCATGACGTTTCTGCTGATTATATCGATATGACCCGCTCGAAAGAGGATATTGATAAGATATTACACCGGGCTCGCAAAGGAAAACTGACTTTCCTCTATATCACTCCCGAACGACTACAAAATCATGTATTTATTGAAACTATGCAGCATTCGGATATTTTTATGATCGTGGCGGACGAGTGTCACTGCATTACGGAATGGGGTTATACGTTTCGTGATGCTTATCTGCACATTGGCAATTTTATCGGCAAGCTAAAGCATAAGCCGGTTATCTGTGCCTGCTCTGCGACAATATCTGCTGACTCTTTGAATACCATTCGTGATAGTCTGCATATGGACAAGCCTGTTATTCTCTGCAGTGATTTGCGGCGTGATAATCTTATCCTGCTCAAGAAGGATGTTACCTGCAACAAGAAAACGCTGGAGGAACGGCTGGAATTTCGTATTAAGAAGCTCTGCAAGCTGATTGATAAGTATCACAAAGATGGCTCGGTGCTGATCTTTGCTCAGACGACTACATATGTAGATGCGCTGTACAACATTCTGGGAGAAATATACTCCGGCGATGTTACCCGCTATCACTCACGAATCAAGCCGAAACGCCGCAAGAAAGAGCTGCTATTCGACTTCCTGCAAGGCAAAAGAAAAATTATGATTTCAACCTCGGCGTTCTCGATGGGTATTGATGTCTCCGATATTGAACTTGTCGTGCACTTCAATGCACCGGTCAGCATGACGGATTACATTCAGCAGATTGGCCGAGCGGGACGCGACGGACGCAAGGCGCACTGTGTCCTCTTCTACGATCAGAACGGCGATGATGACGCTATCTCTGCCAGCTTTATCAAGAAAGCGAAAAAGCAGTCACCCAAGGTTGCGAAAGTAATAAAGGCAAAGCTGAGCCAGGTACACGATTTTATCCATAGCGACAGCTGCATGGTATGCGATATTCTCAAATACCAAGGCCAGCATGAGGTGAAAACCTGTAAACGCTGCACGGCATGCGCGCAGAAACGGAGGAACAGCAAATGATTATGAATGAATCTGGTATTCACACATTTTCGCTGAAATTACAATGCAAATATTCAGAAATCCAAAATATTATCGAACAAAATGAGTGCATTCGTACCAGAAGAGGGAAATTAGGGCTTTCGTCGTATTACCAGATGCCGCAGTTCAAGTATATCGGCGTTGAGATACAGCTTGGTCAGTCTGTTTCGCATCCGTGCTGGCTGATACTGATTATTAACCCGTCTTCGTTGCTCGCCGGTACATATAAACCGACCGCATTATTTCAAGCTGACAAAGAGTCTGTTCAGCAGGTAAAGCACCGCCTGCGGAATATCCTTGATAAAATCGGCGTTGACCGACGGCTCAAGGAGTTTAAGCTGTCACGGTGTGATTTGACCTACAATCTATATTACGAACATAGGGCTGATGTTCAAGATCGTATTGATATTTTCAAGAAATCCTTTCCTATCCCCCATTACAACACGGTTAAGTTCGGACAATACGCAAATTCCGATGAGCAATTCAAGGGAGCCAATAAGCATTCGTGGACGATTGAGAATAAGTCTAAAAGCTGTGCTTTCTCAGTTTATGATAAATCGTATGAGCTTGAGAAACGGCATGATATCAAGATTGACGAGCATATTCTTCGACTGGAATTGCGGTTTGGTCGTTCGAAAATCACCAAGTTGACTAAGGCTAAAGACTGGGAAAGTCAGCTGATCGAACTTGGCTCTCAGGTTGAAAATCAGCAGCATAAGTTTCTCCACCGGCTGCATATGATGCACTTTGACCCGGTTTCGCTTCCCGAGCTGCTGGACCGTATCAATGCCTCCAAGTACCACGAAAAGACGAAAAAGAAGCTGCGCCGTATCGCGAAAAAGGCGAACGGCTGCGTTTCGCTCGCAGCCGTCCAGAAAGATTGCAGGATTAAAAAATCTGACCTTATTAAATTGTTGGGGAAGTTTGAGGAGATGGAGACAGGATGTATTTCATTCCAGTCATAAATCTATTTCTCATCAGTGCATGCAGGCAAATTTTCTCTTTTATCATCATTTATAATTTTCGTTCTAACGGCCTGTTGCAGGGTATTTGTGCCTGCTTAAACAGCATGATTTGACGTTCAATCGCCAACATTAGAATAAGTATACATGAATTAAAGTGAAATGTGCTTTCACCCATGTCAAGGAGGTTTTACCATGTCGAACGATGAAATCCTAACCGTCAAAGAGACGGCTGCCCTGCTCAAGACAACGCGCCAGCAGGTACGCAAGATGATCGCAAATGAAGAACTCCCGGCCGTGAAGGTCGGCCGGGAGTGGAGAGTGCTGAAAGCGGGGATTGTGGAGTTTTTCGAGAAACAGATATGTTACTGACATATAAACATCCTAAGATGAATGCACAGTCTCGCATCAAATGCGATGTGTTATGCGCTCATATGAGCGAGAAAACTCCATATGGCGTATATTCAGCCATACGGAGTTTTCCATATTAGAAGAGAGAGGTGGCTTAATAGGAATAAATTATTTAATATTGATTGCCTGTTCGGTTTCTTTGTCAAACAGATGAATTTTGTTCTTATCGATAGCAAGCGAAATATGGTCGCCGCTTTCCGCCTGCACGCGGGACGGTGCGCGCACGATAAGTTTCTGACCGCCGCATACAGCATGGATATAAATTTCCGCACCCATCATTTCTGCGATTTCAACTTCGGCCTCTACCGTGCTGTCCTCGCTCATTTCCAGGAATGCGCTTTCCGTATGGAAGTCCTCCGGACGGACGCCGAGAACCACCGTCTTTCCGGCGTATTCCGCCATCAGCTTGTCCGGGAACTTGCCCTGCGGCAGAGGGATGAGTTTGCCGGCAAAATTGACGCCGTAGCCTTCTTTTCCCTTTTCGATCGTGCAGTCGATGAAGTTCATCTGCGGAGAACCGATAAAGCCGGCTACAAACATATTGCAGGGCTTGTTGTAGAGGTTTGTCGGCGTATCGGCCTGCTGAATGATACCGCTCTTCATAACAACGATACGGTCGCCCATCGTCATCGCCTCGGTCTGGTCGTGCGTTACGTAGACAAAGGTCGTGCCCAGTCTTTTATGCAGGCGGGCAATCTCCGCTCGCATCGAGGTACGCAGCTTGGCATCCAGGTTGGACAGCGGCTCGTCCAGCAGGAATACATCAGGGTCGCGCACCATAGCGCGTCCCAGTGCGACACGCTGACGCTGGCCGCCGGACAACGCCTTAGGCTTGCGGTTCAGCAGATGCTCCAGATCCAGAATTTTAGCTACTTCATGAACCTTCCGGTCGATTTCGTCCTTCGGCATCTTCTGAAGCGACAGTCCGAACGCCATATTCTTGTAAACCGTCATATGCGGATACAGCGCGTAGCTCTGGAAAACCATCGCAATATTGCGGTCCTTCGGCGCAACGTCATTGACGCGGCGCTCGCCGATATACATATCACCGTCCGTGATCTCCTCAAGACCTGCAATCATACGCAGCGTAGTCGATTTACCGCAGCCGGAAGGGCCGACCAGCACGACAAATTCCTTGTCCGCGATTTCAAGATTAAGTTTCGGCACTACTTCAACGCCGCCGGGATATACCTTTCTAATATTCTGTAAAGAAATCTTTGCCATTCCTTGATTCCTCCTTATTCGTTTGCACTTACTTCAAACAGTCGTGCCGAGATATTCACCGGCAGCTCGACCGCAAGTTCGCCGCTTTCCTTGTGCCATGCGCAGCGGCACGCGGCATTCTGCGGATAGAGGCACTTTACGCTTGCGTCTTTTCCGCGCAGATGCGAAATGGGAAGCAGACAGGTATCGTTTCCGCTGTCGCTGCGCCATACCGCAATGTAGTTTTTGTTTCCGGCTTTCAGTCCGAGAGATACCCACGAATCCCCGTACGAGGACAGACCCAGCGGCCAGAACGGAACCGCCCGCCGAATATCCTGCCGGATGCTCTTGTAGCATGCAATGCCTTCCTTCACCAGCGCGAACCGAGCCGGGCTGAGATTGACCAGATGGCCGCTTTGGTGAATGCGAAGCAGCATTGCGTTGACCATGTTGAAAATCGTTTCTTCTTCATCACCGTCGGTCAGCGGATAGGACCACACCGCAGCCTGCTCCGGGGTGACCGCCGCCGGTGCATTGGCGGCCAGAGTCGCGTACTGCCGGTAATCGGTCTGGTCGCTTGTGGACTGAAGGCTGTGCCGTGCCAGCATCGCATAGTCCGTCCGCATGCCGCCGCTTGAGCAGTTTTCTATGACGAGCTCCGGGTATTTTTCAAAAATATGATCGATCCATGCCAGATACGCCCGGTTATGCTCCAGCAGACCCTGACCCGTGCTGTCGGCCTGCTGATCGGTACCGGTGCCCGGCTCGATGTTGTAATCCATCTTGATATAGCCGACGCCGTATTCATTGACCATGCGGTCGATCACCCGCTCGGCATAGTCCCGAACCTCCGCATTGCGGAAATCGAGCTGATAGCGCCCCTTATCGCACACACGCCTGCCGTGCCGCATGAAGAACCAGCTGTCCGGAAGCTGCTTTGCCAGCGGACAGTTGACGCCCATGACTTCCAGCTCCAGCCATGCGCCTGGGATCATGCCCGCGTCGCGTATGGCATCCATGACCTCTTTGAAGCCGCCCGGAAAGCGCTTTTCCGAGGGGAGCCACTCACCGACGCCGTCCCACCATGCGCCGTCCGCATACCATCCGCAGTCTACGACAAAGTATTCGCATCCTGCTTCCCGCGCCTTCGGAATCATTTCCAGTTCCTTCTGCGTCGTGGGGTCACCGGACAGGCAGTTCATATAGTCATTGAAAATGACCGAGAGTTGCTCATTGTCACGATTCGGGCGGCGTATCCGCCGCCGGTATTCGGTCAGTGCAGCCATAGCGCGATCCATGCCTGCGGTTTCTACACCGATGCAGGCAGGAACCGAAACAAAGGTCTCGCCCGGCATCAGCTGCTTCCACCAGTGGTTATGCAGCTCATCCGGACCGCCAAGCTCCAGATAATACTGCCCTTCGTAGTCACTGATCTCCCAGTGCCACGAACCGTTATGTTCGATCTGCCAGTAAAGCGATACGCCGGCTTCCGTATCCTCGAGATACGCCATCGGAAGATACTCCTTGGTAGACCAGTTGCCCGTATTGCTCACCGAAAAGACCTGCGTCGATTCGGCTTCCGGATCGGAACCGGCCGTGAAGGTCAAGCCCAGATCGGAAAAGCTGTATCTGTTCCAGTGCATTTCCCGTTTCCACGAGTGGTGCGGAACGCTGAGGCGCAGCTTGCGATCCGGTCGAATCAGGCCCTCTTTGCCGAGTCCCATCAGACAGAACGAGGAGAGCGCTTCCAGCCCCTGCGCTTCAGTCCCGCAGTTGGTTACCTCGGTCCAGCTGCGGACGACCGGAATGCCGTCATAAAACTGATAATGCATGGTCAGATGCAGTCCGGTTTCCTCGTGAACGGTCTCCCATTCCAGCTTGCGGCCGGTGTCATTCCGGCTGTCGCGGAAATCCAGATACTTCATTTCATATCCGGGCGAGGTCTCTACGATTTTCGCACCATGCCAGTTGCTGGGGCGATTGCGTCCGGTCACCTGTATCTCGGAGGGGAAATACAGGTCCTTTTCTCCCTGCCGGACGAGTGTGTTCTCGTCTATCGGAAGGGCGGAGAAATGCACCAGCCGGACCTTATCGCGGCGCACCTCAAAGACCATATGGATACCGTTTTCGTTGATTGCGATACGCTTCATGGCAAACCTCCATCAGCCCTTGACCGAACCGCTCATCAGACCGGCAAGGAAGTATTTCTGAAGGAACAGGAAAATGATCGTGACCGGCAGGACCGAAATGACGGATGCCGCCATCAGGCCGCCCCAGTCTACCAGGTTCGCGCCTTTGAAAAGCATGATAGCCGGCGTCAGCGTGCGCAGCTTATCGGACGAAATCAGAACGTAGCCGAACATGAACTCATTCCACGCATTGATGAACGCATACAGACCGGTCGAAATCAGACTGGGAATCGAAACCGGAAGAATGACGCGGATCAGCGTCTTTGCTTTGGAGCAGCCGTCGATCTCGGCGGCTTCTTCCAGGTCGATCGGTACCGTGTCAAAAAAGCTGCTCATCATAAAGGTGCAGAGCGGAATGACGAACGTGGTGTATGCCAGCACCAGAGAAATGTGCGTCTCCAGCATATGCATCTGCTGCATGATCATATACAGAGGTACCAGAAGAAGAACGCCCGGAATCATCTGCGACAGCATCATCATGAAGTTCGAAGTCTTCACGATGCGCTTGCGGTAGTAACGGCTCAGCGCATAGCCGGCCAGCACCGCAATGATCATGGAGATGAGCGTTGCGGCGAGGGAAACGACAAAGCTGTTCTTAATATAGGTAAGAAAGCCGTTATCGACCAGCACGCGACGGAAGTTATCGATCGTTGGATTGTCGATCAGCAGCGAAGGAACTGCCGAACGGATCTCATCCTTCGGTTTCAATGCAGAAATCAGCATCCAGAAGAATGGGAAAACACAGATGACCGCCAGAATGCTGATCAGAATGTAGGTAACGGCGGAAACAGCCGCCCTTGTTTTTTTACTGCCCATTTTTTCCGCCCCTTTCTCAGCCTGCCTGGCTGTTGATTTTTTCTCGTTTGCGGTAATAGAATACGAACAGGATCGTCATGACCGTAAACATCATGGTAGACAGCGCGGACGCTGCGCCGACATTGAACTTTTTCATCGAATAACGATAGATCATGATCGGCAGCGTTTCGGTAGCGTAGTTCGGGCCGCCCTCTGTCATGACCCAGATAAAGTCGAAGTTGATCGCGGTCCAGATGACATGGATGAATACGATGACCAGCGATACCGACTTCAGCTGCGGCAGCGTAATGCGGAAGAAGCGGGTGAACATGCCCGCGCCGTCGATCGCCGCTGCCTCCGACAGGTCGCCGGGAATCGACTGCATCGCAGCCAGGAAAGAAATCGTGTAGTACGGGAAGCTGCGCCAGATATTTACGAAAATAACTGTCGCCATAGCAAATCTGGCGTCACCGAGGAAGTTTATCGGAGCCTGGACGATATGCAGATGAGTCAACAGGTAGTTTACAATGCCGAAATCTGTATTGAGCATCCAGTCCCATGTCATGCCTGCAACGATGATCGGAACCAGCCAGGGAATAAAGACGCAGGTTCGGAAAATTGCGCGACCCTTGAATTTCTGATTCAGTAGAACAGCTGCCAGCATGCCGACGATATACTCACCGGCTACCGAGCACACTGTCCAGATTACGGTGTTTTTCGCATCATTCCAGAAGTGTTCATCATTGAGAATTGTCTTGAAGTTATCCAGACCTGCAAATCCGGAAACATTGGGCTTTATCAGGTTTACCTGAGAAAACGCATCATGGATTACCTTGCCCAGCGGATAGGCAATCATTACCGCCAGAAACAGCAGAGCGGGCGTCAGCATGATCCAGGCTGTCCGGTTGTCTCTTTGGTCGCGTGTTAAGTATTTTTTCTTCTTTTCCGGCATATTTCTCCACCTTTCTCCAGGATTAAGAGTATGCATACCGGAACGGCTTCCGCTCCGGTATGCACCATTTTCTTTTTACGAAGCGCTCAGCTCGCCGGACTCTTTCAGAGAAGTGTTGACTGCATCGGCCAGCCACTCTGCTGCTGCCTGCGGCGTCATGCCCTCCTGAAGAACCTTAGCGATGGAATCGATCATAGCCTGAGAAATGCTGCCCAGCGTTACCGGCGGGAATGCAACGCCGTTATCGGACAGAGCCTGGAAGTCCTCGGTCCACTTGCCCGGAACGGTTACATCGGAACGCGGAGATGCGCTGGAGTAAACGCCCTGCTGCCATTCCTTGCCGCATACGTAGGTCGCAAAGTCGAATGCTGCGTCGTTGTTCTTGCTGGTGTTGAACAGGAACAGCGGCTTCAGCTCCATGTAGGTTGCCGGCGTGCCGCCTTCCGGTACCGGAATCGGCTCTACGGTAACATCGGACATCACTTCCGGATTGGCGTCCTCTTTTTCCTGGAGCCAGTTGCCGGTTACGTAGCTAGCGGAGAAGCCGTTGACGAAGTTGTCGTCGGTCTCTTCATAGCCGAAGCTCTTGGAGTTCGGATCGACAACGCCGCTGTCGATGCAGTCCTTATAGAACTGGAACACGTCTGCCGCTGCGGCCAGCTGGTCTGCATTGTCCTTCCAGGTATTCTTGTACATGCCGTCATCCTGCAGCGAGCAGATCTCAAGGCCCTTCTGCGCCAGATAAACGATCATTTCCTGCGGAGCACGCACGCCCGTGCAGGCCAGCGCATACGGATAGGTGCCGGTCTTATCCTTGAAATCCGTCATGGAAAGCACATCATCCCAGGTAGCCGGTACGGACGCGCCGCCCTTTTTCATGATATTCTCGTGGCACAGATAAGCGCGAACCGTCATTTCGTACGGCACACCGATGATCTCATCGCCGATGGACATACCCTTCATGACCGCGTCGCTCAGTACGGAAGCGTCGTCCCAGTTTGCGTAGCGGTCGGACAGGTCCTCCAGAATGCCCATGCTGTGGAATTCGCCGGTCCACTCGGGCAGGCCCCACGCAACGTCCGGCGTATTGCCACCCGCAGCCGCGGAGAGGATCTTGTCATGCAGCATGTCATAGGAGAACTCGGTATAGTTGACCTTGACGCCGGTCTGCTCCTCATACTGTGCTACCAGCTTCTTTACGTTTTCGCGCTGCGAATCCGACAGGTTGGACGACCAGACCTCAAGCGTCGTGCTGCCGTCTGCGCTGCTGCCGCCGTTAGAAGACGAACCGCCGCATGCCGCCAGCGAAAGTGCCATGCTGGCTGTCAGCACGCCTGCCAGAGCTCTTTTCCACATTTTTCTCATTTTTCATACCTCTTTCTCTGTTTTTGTCCTGTTATCTCTTCTACTCTACTTCTCTGCTGCTTATTCCGCCCTCCTTATGCGCTGCCGTCCAGCAGGCGACGGCGTTTTTATTTTCAGGCCTTCTGACCGTAATAAGCGTTTTTGCCGTGCTTGCGCAGATAATGCTTGTCCAGCAGCTCCTGCTGCATCGGCTGCACGGTATTGTTGGAAACCAGCAGGTCCTGCCATGCCATCAGCGCACATTCCTCCAGCACAACGGCGTTTTCTACCGCCTTTTTCGGCGTCGCGCCCCAGGTGAACGGGCCATGGCTGTGAACGATGACCGCCGGGACCTGATTCGGGTTTTTATCGCGGAAGGTCTCGACAATCACCTTGCCGGTCTCCTTCTCGTACTCGCCCGCGATCTCTGCCGGCGTCATTGCGCGCGTGCAGGGGACCGCACCGTAGAAATAGTCGCCATGCGTCGTGCCGAGCGCCGGAATCGGCATGCCGGCCTGCGCAAAAGTCGTTGCCCAGCGGGAATGCGTATGTACGACGCCGCCGATATCCGGGAAGGAGCGATACAGTTCGATGTGCGTCGGGGTGTCCGAGGACGGGCGAAGCGAACCTTCGACAACCGTTCCGTTCAGATCGACCACGACCATATCATCCGCCGTCATGTCCTCATATTCCACACCCGACGGCTTGATAACGATCATGCCCTTTTCCCGGTCGATACCGGATACATTACCCCAGGTAAATGTGATGAGCTTGTGCTTTGGGAGCAGGAGATTGGCTTCCAGCACCTCTTGCTTGAGCTGTTCCAGCATAGCGTCTCTCCCCTCCTTATTTCAGCTTCCATGCCAGATCTGACACGAGCAGCTGCTGCTTGAGTGCCGAAATGGTGGTATCCTTCGTAATATGAACAAATTCAATGCCCATGATCTCTGCCCAGTCTTCCATCTGCTCAGCGGTAACGGCATAGGAGAGCACCGTATGATGCGCGCCGCCTGCCATGATCCATGCGTGGATACCGGTTTTCAGATCCGGCATACCCTTCCACATAACGCGGGCTACCGGCAGATTGGGCATTTCGTAAATCGGCTTGATGCATTCAATATCCTGTACAATCATGCGGAGACGGCCGCCCATATCGATCAGCGAAACGACAATGGCGTTGCCCGGATGTCCCTCAAAGACCAGACGTGCTGGTGCAGCCTTGCCGCCGATACCCAGCGGATGTACCTCGATGCGCGGCTTTTCCGCCGCAACAGACGGGCAGACCTCCAGCATATGCGCACCGAGCGAAAGCTCCTTGCCCGGCTCAAGGTCGTAGGTATAATCCTCCATGAAGGCCGTTCCGCCCGGGACGCCCTCGCTCATCTGTTTCATGATGTGCGTCAGCGCGGATACCTTCCAGTCGCCCTCGCCGCCGTAGCCGTAACCCTTTGCCATCAGGTCCTGCGAAGCGATGCCGGGAAGCTGTTCCATGCCCCAGAGATCCTCAAAGGTATTGGTATATGCGCCGCAGCCGTGCTCATCCAGCATTTTCTGAATGGCGATCTCCTCGCGCGCCTGGTAGCGGACGGTTTCCATGTCATCGGTCGCGAACTCGTAATTCTGCTGATATTCCTTCATCAGGCTGTCGATTTCCTGCTCACTTACCTGATTCATCACTTCAACAAGATCGCCGACTGCATAGGTATTCACCTGCCAGCCGAGCTTCATCTGTACTTCGACCTTATCGCCTTCGGTCACCGCGACCTGACGCATATTATCGCCAAAGCGCATGACCTTCAGCTCGCGGCTTACGGCTGCGCCTACTGCGGCACGCATCCAGCCACCGATTTTTTCCTGTACATCTGCATCTTCCCAGTATCCTGCAACGATCTTGCGCGGCAGACGCATGCGCGCTGCGATGAAGCCGTGTTCGCGGTCGCCGTGCGCCGACTGGTTCAGGTTCATGAAATCCATGTCGATGCCTTCGTTCGGAATGTTGCGGTTGAACTGCGTTGCGAAGTGGCAGTACGGCTTCTGGAGCACCGACAGTCCGCCGATCCACATCTTAGAAGGCGAAAACGTGTGCATCCAGACGATCACGCCCGCGCAGCGGCTGTCGGCGTTTGCCGCTCGCATTACCTCCGTGATTTCATCCGGAGTCTTTGCTACCGGCTTCAATACCAGCGAGCAGGGAAGCCTGCCCGACCGGTTCATTCCCTCCGTCATGATCTGCGCGTGTTCCTTTACCTGACGGAGCGTTTCTTCACCGTATAAATGCTGAGAGCCTACAATCAGCCAAAATTCATAATCCTTCAGTGCCATGCGGTATCTTCCTTTCTGTTTTTCCCTGCGTTTTTCATACCGCCTGTATTGCGGTTTCCTCAACAGCCAGAAGTCCCTGATATGCGTGCATATAAGCGGTAAATCCGGCAATGTCCGCGGGAGCCGGATCCTTTTCGATGATTGGCATATCCGTAAAGACGTTCTGTTCCATGTACTGCGCCAGTGTCATTCCCTCTCCGCTCAGCATATATTCCGCCAGCAGCGCGATACCCCACGCGCCTCCCTCGCCGGCGTTTTCCATAACCGATACAGGAACACCTATCGCAGCAGCCATGATTTTCTGCCCCGCCTCCGGTGTCTTAAACAGACCGCCGTGACCCATCAGTCGATCCAGCTTGACGGATTCTCCTTCGGTCAGCAGCTCCATTCCTATTTTAAGGGTTGCCACAGCAGAATACAACTGTGCGCGCATAAAGTTTCCGAGCGTCAGGCGGCTTTCCGGACGGCGTACCAGAAGAGGCCGTCCCTCCTCCATGTCAACGACCGGCTCACCCGACAGATAGTTGCAGCACAGAAGGCCGCCGCCGTCTTTTTCTCCCTCCGCCGCTTTGGAATATAGCAGCGAATAAAGTCTGTCATCACTCAGATCGCTTCCGATGCAGTGTGCGAACTCCTGAAGCATGCCTGCCCATGCGTTAATCTCCGAGGTGCAGTTGTTGCAGTGCACCATGGCAACCGGCTTGCCGTCCGGCGTCGTCACCATGTCGATCTCCGGATATACCCGACTGAGCGGGCGCTCCAGCACGACCATTGCGAAAATGGAGGTGCCTGCCGATACATTGCCGGTGCGCTCGGCGACCGAGTTTGTCGCGACCATGCCGGTTCCGGCATCGCCTTCCGGTGGACAGAACGGTGTACCGGGCTGCAGCTCGCCGGTCGGATCCAGCAGCTGTGCACCCTCCGGTGTCAGCCGGCCGGCCTGTACGCCCGCGGGCAGGACCCGTGGAAGAATGTCCAGCAGCTTCCATCTGAAATGATGCCCGGCAACCAGCCGGTCAAAGCGGTCCACCATATCGGCGTCGTAGGTCATTGCGGCGCTGTCGATCGGGAACATGCCAGACGCCTCGCCGACGCCAAGAACGCGTTCTCCGGTCAGCTGCCAATGTACGTATCCTGCCAGCGTTGTCAGATAATCTATGGAGGAAACATGCGCTTCCTCGTTCAGAATCGCCTGATACAGGTGCGCGATGCTCCAGCGCTGCGGAATATTAAACGAAAACTGTTTGGTCAGCAGGTCGGCCGCCCGGTTGGTAATGGTGTTTCTCCATGTACGGAATGGAACCAACTGATTGCCGTCGCGGTCAAATGCCAGATAGCCGTGCATCATGCCGCTGAAGCCGATTGCATCCAGAACGGTGATCGGACTGCCGTACCGCATCCGGTACCGGTCCGCCATATCGCGGTAGCACGCCTGCAGGCCGTTCCATACCTGCTCCAGCGGATAGGTCCAGATGCCATTGACCAGCTGATTTTCCCATGTATGACTTCCTGTTGCAAGGACCGCACCATGTCCGTCGGTCAAGACGGCCTTGATTCGTGTAGAACCGAATTCAATGCCCAGCACCTTGCGCTGCGGCGCAGGCTGTACATTGAATTGTTCCGTCATGCTCATTTGTACGCACCTTCTTTTTGCTGTACTCACCGATATGTAAGTATCTTTTGTATTTTTATTGTAGCAATTGTACGTACAAAAAGCAAGACGGGAAAATGCACTGAATTTTCCCGTCTTTTTTATTCATATTATCCAAAAAGGTATTATTTCAGGCAGCGTACAGAACCGCGTTCAACAATATTAGGCTTGATTTTAATATGTTCTCTATGCTCCGGATCTTCCAGACAGCGCATCAATACATTTGCGGCAGTTTCTCCGATATCCGCTGCCGGATAGGTCACAGTCGTCAGATTGTACAGCAGCGAGCCGGCGAACGGCGAATTATCGAAGCCGACAACCGACAGATCGTCCGGAACGCGCTTTCCGGCGCGCCGCAGCACATCGATCAGCTTTGCGGCGATTTCGTCATTATAACATACCACCGCTGTGCTGTCCGCCAGACACTTGAGGATCATTTCATCCATAGAGCCCTCGAACAGATAGCGGACATCCTCTGTCGTGTACCACAGAATGCAGTCATCCTTGATGTGCCCGTTATTCTTCTGCATTCCCTTTACAACGCCCTCGTAGCGTTTTACGCCCTGAATATCATCGGATTTGAAAATCCCGCCGATCTGCGTATGCCCCTGGTCAATCAGATGCTGCGTGAGCAGCTCGCCCGACTGTACATCATCCATCAGTACGTAGCTGTCGTTTGCGCCGTCATAGCAGCCGTTGATAAACACCATGGGGATGCCTGCATCGCGAAAACTTTGCAGAATACCTTCGTTCGGTGTAGGGAGAGCCGTTTTGGTGCCCTCGATGATCAGTCCGTCCACACCGTCCGCCAGCAGCTTCTGCAACGCCGTCGCCTCGTCCAGCGTTTTATTGTGCGTAAGTCCCAGCGTAAACAGATAGTCATGACGGCTCAGCACCCGCTCGATGCCGTTGATGATGCCGGGAAAAATATAATCGTCCAGATACGTGGTCAGCACACCGACTCTGCGGGTGCGGGATTCGCTGCGGTTCACCCGGCCGGCATTCTGCTGACATACGAACGTGCCGCGCCCCGGCGTCCGCTTCAGCAGCCCCTCCTGCTCCAGGCCGCTGATCGCCTGCCGTATCGTCTGCCGGCTGTATCCAAACTGCTCAGCAAGCTCCAGTTCCGTTGGAATCTGCTGATTCGCAGTGTATTCTCTGCTATTTATCTGGTCCCTCAGCCATTGCTGTAACAGCTGATATTTGGGCTGTGCCATATCTCATTCTCCTTGATTTGCCATGATCATTATTACATCTCCTATTATAACGTATGTTTTCATTTTTGTAAACAAAATGTACGTACAATTTTGCATATCTATTTTCTGTCAGGGTCGCCGCTCAGCCGGAGCCGGTTCTGCAGCCGCCACGTTCTGGGCGGCACCTGCATTCTGTTCTTAAACGCTTTATTGAATTGCAGCGCGCCTTCATAGCCAACCTGCTGCGCAATCTGATAAATCGGCAGATTGGTGTTGACCAGCAGCTCTTTGGCCTTATCCATTCGATAATTGATCAAATATTCCTGCAATGTGACATGTAGCGTGCTGCGAAACAGCCTTGCCAGATGGCTTCGGGTGACATTGCAGAAACCGGCGATTTCATCCAGCGAGCGAATATCCGCATAGCGCGATTCGATATAGCGCATCGCCTCCGCAATGTAGACATTGGCGATATTGATATCCGTCGTAACGTTTTTTGACTGTACCGCGGTATTTTCCATCAGTCCGTCAAAGAAAAGATGCAGTTGCCCGATAATGAACGCTTTTGAGGCATCGGGGTGGCCGAGTATCTGACGAAGCGGCTCCCGGACGCGGGAAGATACCGCATGCGCATAGCTTTGGGGGTAAAAAACCGGATTATTCCGCGTCAGGCCGCACGCACGGAGATACGACGGTACGCTCAGGCCGGTGAATACGATCCAGATATAATGCCATGGGTCGTTCTCATCAGCACGGTACATATGCGCGGTATGCGGCTCTATCAGAAAACCTTCTCCCGCCTTGACTTCAATCGTTTCGGAGAGAATATTCTGTCCTTTTTCGCCGGAGGGCTGAAGCATAACCACACCTTTTCCCGATACAACGTAATGAAAAATGTATTCATTACGAATATTCGGGCCAAAGGCATACAGCGGCGAACACTGCTGATCGCCGATTTCCAGCAGCGCTAGATCCTGGCAGGTGTTGAAATTAAAAAGATATACTACCATGTCGGTCCGTCCCTTCCGAGCTGACTTTATCAAACATATCTAATAAAATTTTATAAATTTTATCGCAGAAAAATATTTTTTGCTTTTTTAAGTCATTTGATACTTTTTATAATAGTGCTATAATCCAATTTGTCAAGACAAACCAGTCGGATTTGATCATACAATTTCAGATTTACATGATTTATGAAAGAAGGGTAATTATGGACAAGAACTTGTTTGCTGTCAATCCGCCGATGGGCTGGAACAGCTGGGACTGCTACGGTGCCTCCGTTACGGAAGAGGACCTCATCCGAAACGCGGATTATATGGCAGAGCATCTGAAGCCCTATGGCTGGGAATACGTTGTATGCGATATTCAGTGGTCGGAGCCGACCGCAGATTCTACCGCCTATCACGCCTTTGCTGAGCTCTGCATGGACGAATACGGCCGTCTGATGCCCTCCCCAAATCGTTTTCCCTCCGCCGCAGACGGAAAAGGCTTCAAACCGATTGCTGACTACATTCACAGCAAGGGACTGAAATTCGGCATTCATATCATGCGCGGCATTCCGCGTCAGGCGGTTGCAAAGAACGTACCCATCAAGGGTACCGATGTTCATGCGCGTGATATTGCTCACACGGCTTCTATCTGCGCCTGGAACTCGGATATGTACGGTCTTAATCCCGTTGCCGTCGGCGCACAGGCCTATTACGACTCTCTGTTCGAGCTGTACGCTTCGTGGGGCGTCGATTTCGTCAAGGTAGATGACATCTGCGTGGTTTACCGCCGTATCAATCAGGATTACGACTATTCCGGCAGAGAAGAAATCGAAATGATCGCCGCAGCAATTCAGCATTGCGGCCGCGATATTGTGCTGAGTCTTTCTCCCGGACCGGCCATGGTGGAACAGGCGGACCACCTGCGCAAATACGCCAATATGTGGCGCATTACCAACGATTTCTGGGACCGCTGGGAAGATATTACTGAAATGTTCATGCGCTGCCGCAACTGGAGTCCTTACGTATCGAACGGCTGCTTCCCGGATTGCGATATGCTTCCGGTCGGCCATATCTCCATTCGCGGCTGCGAGCACGGCGTTTTCGAGCGCAACACGCTTCTGACCCGCCCCGAGCAGCGCACCATGCTGACGCTGTGGTCGATTTTCCGTTCGCCGCTTATGCTTGGCTGCGAGCTGACCGATCTGGATGAATGGACGCTCGGCCTGATTACCAACCCGGAAGTGCTGGCACTGCTGAAGGACAGCCGGAACGCCCGCGAAATTCTGAATGTCTGCGACACGATTGCATGGCAGGCTGAAGATGAGCAGGGTAACACCTACCTTGCCGTATTCAATCTCGGCAATCTTCCGGCAAAGCGCGAAATCACGCTGGACAAACTCGGTCTGTCCGGTGAATACACGGTTCACGACCTCTGGGGCGACCAGCCCGATGCTGTCGTTTCCTCCGGCATTGTATGCTCGATCGATACGCACGGCGCTGTTCTGTTTAAGCTCACGACAAAATCCTAATTCTCCTTTTCTTCAAAACACCACCCGCAAGGGTGGTGTTTTTTGTTCTGATCAAAACCGGCTTATTCCAATTCGCTCAGCAGCATATTCAGTTCAGATATGACATCATCCGCCGCACGGTCTGCCAGTCGAAGAACGCACGGATTGCCTGTTTTCATCGCATAGGACAGTCCCGCCTGCCGAAGCAGCTCCACATCATTTTCGTTATCCCCGAAAGCCATCGTTTCTTCTCGATTTATATGAAGATGGCGCTGCAAAACCGCAAGCGCTGTGCCTTTATCGCAGTCCTGCGGCAGCAGGTCCACCCACGCCATACCGGAAACCACAGGCCGCATCGCCCCTCCCGCAGCCTGCGCGATACGCAGACGGTATTCTTCGGTGGCGCCGTCCGGGAAATACGCCGCAATTTTCAGAAACGGCTCCGGCACCGCCGTCAGATCCTCTACAACCGCTACATCATTCCCCACAAAATATCGCATATGGTCCGCGTAAGCCGGGTCCTTTGGCTGAACATAGCACTGCATGACTCCGCTCAGCAGCGGTTCGCAGCCCTCCATCTCCAGCATGCAGCGCAGAATCTTCGTGCCGAGCGCTCGGTCGATCACCTGCTTATACAGCACACTGCCGTCGCTGATGACCAGACTGCCGTTTTCGCAGATATAGTCGATTTTGTCCGCGACAGGGGCAAACAGCCGCCGCAGATTGGTATACTGTCTGCCGCTCGCCGCCGCAAAACGAATTCCGTGCTGTTCCAGCCGTTCAATAACGTCAAACAGCGCCGGGTCTAATCGGGTCTGTCCGCCTTGCAGCAGCGTCCCGTCAATATCACTTGCGATTAAATGAATCATATGACTAAATCCCCTTATATTATAAAAGAGCTCGAGATTGCGAACGCCATAGTAGTTTTAGACTTCCGCGTGACAGCGTACTTCCAACGCTCGTAATCAATTCACAATACAACCTATCTCAAATCAAAACGCCTAGACCATTACAGCTATGTGCATATCCGATTGATCCTCTATCCCATGCAGATACAGCATATCATAATAAGAAACAAAAGTCACTTATCTATATTCAAAATTCAAATTTTGACTGTAGACATTACTCTTGAACAGCAGAGCTTGTACTGTCCGTTTTTCCAATCAGATAAAATATATATTATATTCATGAGGGCCACAGGGTAATTCCCTGTGGCCTATTTTTGTTTGAAAGGAGAAGAAACATGTTCGAAAATCAAAAATTCCTGACACGTGGCGTGGAGAATGAAATCCCATCGTGGCTGATCAACCTCATGTGGCACATGGTTTTGACGATGGAAGTGCCGAGAAAGGATTACCTGCAAGTGTTTATCCTTACCAAAACGCCAACCGGTCAGCACATCGTCCATAAGCAGGAGCAGCCGCCGTACCGCTACGAGCTTGATGTGCCGTGTGATGATGCCGTAAACGCGAAGGTGTTCGTCATCGACGATTTGACGCATTCTACTATGCTGCTTGCTGAAGAATATTAACATTCATCAAACGAAATGGAGGAACAGACAATGAGTGAAACGAGAATTTGTGCGAACTGTGGTGCGGAACATCCGATCGAAGATATGTATCAAGCGGAAGGCGATTGGCTCTGCGAGGACTGCGCAAATCGCCTGACCGTAATCTGTGACCACTGCGCTGATCGGGTCTACGAGGAAAATGCCGTCGAGGACGATACCCACACACTCTGCGACCACTGCTTTGATGAATACTACGTCCGCTGCGAAGACTGCAACCGCATTATTCATCGTGACCGCGCGTATTGGGATAATGACGACAACGCCTACTGCGCATCCTGCTGGGATGAGCATTGTAACATTATACACGAGTACAATTACACACCGGATCTTGTGTTTCATGGCAAGGGCCTGCGGCATTTCGGCGTGGAGCTCGAAATCGATGACGGCGGCACGGTAAACAGCAACGCGCAGAAGCTGCTCGATATTGCGAACAAGGATGCCGAGAACCTGTACATCAAGACAGACGGTAGTCTGGATGAAGGACTTGAGTTAGTCACTCACCCGATGACGCTCGAATATCAGCTGAACGAAATGCCGTGGGCGGAAGTCCTCCGCAAGGCGCAGAGCATGGGCTATCTCAGCCATGCGGCAGGAACTTGCGGCTTGCACGTTCACATCTCCCGCTTGGCATTCGGCTGTACTTATGAACAGCAGGAAGCCGCGATTGCCCGCCTGCTTTACTTCGTCGAAAAGTTCTGGGCGGAGCTGCTGCGGTTCAGCCGCCGCACGCAATCCCAGATGAACCGCTGGGCGGCTCGATACGGTATCCGTCTTACGCCGTCCGAGCAGATGAACCATGCGAAAAATTCCTGCGCGGGGCGATATACTGCGGTCAATCTCACGAATGCAGATACGGTTGAAATCCGTATGTTCCGCGGCACTTTGAAACTCAATACTTTGAAAGCCACCTTGCAGATGGTAAATCATCTGGTCGAGGTGGCTATTTCCATGTCGGACACCGCTGTACAGGAGCTTAGCTGGTTTGATTTTCTGGATGACATCACCGAGCCAGAACTTATCCAGTATCTCAAAGAACGACGACTTTACGTAAATGAACCTATTACCGCGAGCGAGGAGGCTTAAAATATGTGCAGCTTATTCGGTTTAATTGATTTCAAAGAGTGCTTGAGCACTCACACAAAGAACAAAATATTGAATACGCTGGCTCGCGAATGTCAGGTGCGCGGCACGGATGCGACCGGTATTGCGTACAATTTCAACGACCGCCTGCGTATCTACAAGCGTCCGATTCCCGCTCGGAAGATGAAAATCCACATCCCGCACGGCGTCCATGTCGTCATGGGGCACACCCGCATGACGACTCAGGGTAACGCGCAGTTTAACCAGAATAACCACCCGTTTCTTGGTCACGTTGACGGAAACAGCTTTGCTCTCGCTCACAACGGAGTTCTCTGGAATGACAAAGAACTCCGTATGGAGGAAAATCTTCCGCTGACAAGCGTGGAAACGGACAGCTATGTTGCCGTTCAGCTCCTTGAACAGCAGAAAGCCCTCGACTTTGACAGCCTGCAAGCTATGGCTGAAGCGGTCGAGGGCTCTTTCGTCTTTACAGTGTTGGACAAGGATAACTCCATCTGGTTCGTTATCGGAGATAACCCGCTGTGCATGATGTTCTATGATGGCTTTATAATTTACGCCTCGACGCAGGAAATCCTCTGCAAGGCCATCAAAAAGCTGCGGCTGAAAGCGCCCACCGATATTCTGGAGCCAAAGGAGGGCGAGATTTTGAGAATCGACCGAGCAGGCCGTATCACTACCGGGGCATTTGCGCCGAGAACCAGCTATGAGCATTGGTGGCGGCATTATTCTCCATATTACCGCGACTTCTGCGTAGATGCACACGTGAACTACGATGACTTATTCAGCGTTGCAAAAGCCTTCGGTGTCTCTGCTGATGAGGTGCAGGCACTCTTGGATTACGGCTGTTCCGAGGAGGAAATCGAGGAAATGCTGTACGATCCTACTCTGTTGCACGAAATGACCGGAGAATTACTCTACGCGTATTAATGAAAGGAGATGTTGCTTATGATTCCATTAGGCCCAATCTTTCAGGCCGTCGGCGCTGTAGTTGATCTCATCATCGAAGCCGTCGAGAACTTTTCTGACAACTGAAACGAGGTGAAAAGATGAACGCAGGAAAAGTTATTCTCGGCGTGCTGACCGTTATCGGCCTGCTCGCCGATCTTATCGACGATGACTAAGTATCCAACAAGGTCTACCTTTTCGGACAGTGCAAATCCGCAGCAAAAACCTGTCCGAAAAGGTCCAGCTGCAATAAACGGAAGTGTCCGGAAAGCGTAAGACCTTTCCGGACACTTTTGTTATTCTATACAACGCAAATTTCCAAATCAACTTGCTAATTTTTTGAAATATCAAACCAGTGTCTTAATCCAGAGACTGCGCGGTGGAATACACTTCGTATTTTGAAAACACGATATCACTGCTTTCTGTTATGGCGAGCAATCGCTTCACGAAGCAACTCATCCATTGTTGCTTTACCGGAGTCCAGTCGGTGCAATGCAGTCCTCGTTTTGGAGGAAATCTGCATACCCTCCGCAGCAAAAGTCCCGTGCAGACACCGGAGTTTCTGTTCAGCTGTAAGTGTAGGTTTCATTCCATTTCACCTGCCTGTCTTAGTAAAGTTATTTTATCACAATAAATATGAAATCACAACGGAGATGAGCAAAATGCACAAAACATTCTACTACGCCCGCGTTTCCACGCGCGAGCAAAATCTCGATCGTCAGCTCGAGGCCTTTCGTGCGCTCGGCGCGGATGACCGGGAAATCATCACGGATAAGGAATCCGGCAAAAACCTCGACCGTCCCGGCTATCAGGCGCTCAAGTCTGCTATGCTGCGCTCCGGCGATACGCTTGTCGTAAAGTCGCTCGACCGGCTCAGCCGCAGCAAGGCCGACATCCACAGTGAACTGCAATGGTTCAAGGAGAACAATATCCATCTCAAGGTGATCGACCTGCCAACCACCATGATGGACCTGCCGCCGGGACAGGAATGGGTATTCGAGATGGTCAACAACATTCTGATCGAAGTCCTCGGCACGATCGCCGAACAGGAGCGCTTGACCATCCATCAGCGGCAGCGCGAGGGCATCGACGCCGCGAAAACCAAAGGCAAACACCTCGGGCGTCCTTCCACTTCCCTGCCGGACAACTGGGAGGAAGTCCTTGCGCTCTGGCAATCCGGCAAAATCACCGCACGAGAGGCCATGCGGCGAACCGGCATGAAACGAACGATGTTTTATCAGCTTGCCCGTAAATAAAGTGTGTACCCATTCCGCGCTGTAACTGCATCGCAGAAAATCGAGGATTCCAGTATCCTGTAAAGACATTATCAGAGGAGGTTCCTGTTATGAAAACAAATATCGTCGTCAGCGCAGTGCGCGTAAACGGATACTGGTATCTTCGCGTCAAGTATGACGAGAATGACTGCCGTGTCCGTTATCAGCAAAGCACCGGTCTGAAAATCGATCAGTCCTCCAGACAGGTCGAGCAGGCTCGCCGCCGTGTTCTGGCCGAGCTTTACGAAATCAACCGCATGGATGAGCAGTGCGAAAAGTGGGACATCTCGCCGGAGCTGCGCTATCAGCCGGTATCCGAATGGCTGAAGCGCTGGCTTGACGATTGCCGCGAGTCGATTGCAGAAAGCACCCTTGTACGCTATACCGCTGTTGTGCGTCACGCCTGCCAGTTCTTTGACGATAAGGGTTTAGCATTATGCCGTGTTTCTCCTATGGCAATGGAGGAATACCGCGATGCAATGCTCGCGTATGGCTATTCAGCGCGCACGATACAGATGCACTTTAAGTTATTGCAGACCGCGTTTACCTCCGCCTGCAGCTGCGGACTCAATCGCAGCAATCCAATCTGCGGTGTACAGCTGCCGCGCGTGGAACGCAATATTCCGCGTCCGTACTCTGCCGCAGAACAGCAAAAGCTGCTGGAGGAGCTGAAAGGAACCGACCTGCATCTTCCCGTACTGCTCGCGCTCCTGTACGGCATGCGCATCGGCGAAATCTGCGGCCTTTGCTGGGAGGACATCGACTGGGAGAAAAAGCTGCTGCATGTACGGCATAATGCCAAGCTCGTCCATGATGAATCCGGGCGCTGCCGCATGATATGCAGCGACAAGCTGAAAACCCAGTCCAGCTGCCGTTCCTTTCCTCTCCATCCGGAGGTAGAACAGCTTTTGCGTCAGCGTCAGCCACGCAGGCCGTCCGGTCCGGTAATGACAGCACGCTACGGACTTCCGCTCCATCCGGAGCGTTTGGGTGCGCAGTTCCGGCAGTTCTTGAAGGAACATGACCTGCGGCACATTCGCTTTCACGATCTGCGCCACACCTGCGCAACCAGTCTGGCACAGCGAGGCTGCGAAACGACGGATATTCAGGCTTATATGGGGCATTCCAATCCGATCACCACATCTCGCTACATACATCCGGAGATCAGCGAGAACGCCCGCAGCCTGCAGCGGCTCGAGCAGGCACTTGCGTGTGTCAGCTGATTGGCAGCGGCTGCGCACAGCCAAAGATGGCGGTCTCGGCAAGCAGATTGCATTCCTGCTCAAAGGTCATGGTTTCCGATTGCAGGAACAGCGGCACGGCCAGCCGCCCAGCCAGCGCAGCTATATGGTTGACAACTTGCCCAGTCAGCGCACCGTCATATCGGACAATGACTGCATCCGCACCGTCCTGCGCCAACCAGAAGCTGATGACATTGAGCGCGTTCAGTGTCGCCGGTTTACTGTCCCGACACTCCACCTCGCCGATCATGGCGAAATCGTTACCGCATTCCGCTCCGATACTCCGAATTGCCGCCGTATACTGCATATGATATTGCGCCCAGAGTTTCAGATGAATAGATTCTGCGTCATCTGTCTCCTGCACCAGCTCTTTATATAAGGTATACGCCGGAAGGACAACGCCTGAAAAGCCGCTTTGCTTCGCCTGCAGAGCGGCTTTTGTGCCTTCCTCCGACCAGTCCTTATCGGGTGTTTGCAGTCTGTACATTGCCAGAACATAATTTTGCTCCAGTTCAGTGATGTACGCCGCATAACTGTCAGCATTCTCTCCGCCGAGGAGCACCATGCCGCAGTCCTTTGCAACCTCCTGCGGTGCAGGTAACTGATCCGCTAGCAAATCAATTTTACCCAGAATACGCCTATACATCTGCACCGGGCCAAATCGAATCTTGTCTGCTATCGTATTCCATAGGAATGCTTTCTTGTGTTCTTCACAAAACACAGTCCACAGGTTCTCGAGATCCTGCTTACCGAGCCACTTGTCGAACATCTGCATGAACTGTTTCATCAGCGAGCGGGAAAGCGAATATGCACAGCGTTCCAACGCCATACGGTAAATCGTCCAATGCAGAATCTTGCGGTTTTCTTCGGATTGCTCCGCATACTCGGACAGTTCCTTATGCTCTGCGATATAGGTATTGATGCGCTCGGTCAGCGAACCGTCTTTGGTTATCAAGGCCGCATCCACAAAGTTCTTGCATTGCTCGAGTGTCAAGTTTTTCTTTCGCTCGATTGGTGGCTGACCCGTAGACTCACGCAAAAAACTCAATGCATCGGTATCACTGCGTTTCCTACAGTAAAACTCATCGGCCTGTTTGAGCGTGGCCGAAAATGATTCGCTGTATGGCATCTGTTCCCACAGCTCGCCGTCTATTGAAGCCAGAGCATCGTACAGCGGCTTGAACAAACGGTAAAGCGGAACCGCATTCGACAGCGTCACGCCGGTAATACCGGTATCTGTGTAAATATCGAAGTTCACAAGCAAATGCTTTTGAAGAAAATGCAGGCTGACTGGCTGCTTCATCTCTTCAGCCATATCTGCACCAGGTATGACCGTTTTGCTGTGCTCTTCGAAATACTTCACTAATTCCTCATACAGTCTGCATTGATGCTCTGCACGTTTATTGGATGTGCGTTCCGCGCTCTGCAGATTAGCAAAACCTGGCCGAATAAATGGCGCGAGCGAGAAATCGGCGGCTTTGGGCGAATCCGATACCAGATATGTTTTCTGTTTATAGAGAGGATCGGCGTGTTGAACGAACAGTCTCCAGAAATATGCCGGAGCTATTCTCCGAAATGCCGGAAAAACTGCTATCTGTTTGTATGCGGTATCAAAAAAATGAAATACCGGGTTATCTGCATAGCTGTGCAGCAGTTGCTGCAGCCGGTTAACCAATCCATCGAATTGGTCCTTCGAAAACGGACTGATTGCATTTGCCAGACTGGCTAATGCTGTATCCCGTGCTTTCTTACTGCCAAGCCGATTAGTTTCAACAGGTTTATCACTATGAACCTGCGTATAAAACTTTTTAAGTTCAGAGCAAGGCGGTAACGGACAGCATGCCGTTGAATGGAACAAATAAGGATAAGCTTTGGCTAAATCAAGTAATTTCACCACATGCTTGGATAGCTGTTCAGTATCTTCTACTGCATCTCGTTCTAAAGCACGCAGCTTGAGCAGTCCTTCCATATACACCGTCATTTGCTGTGCCGCCTCCGGGAGTTTCGCCTCCGCGGAAATAGAGCATGTTTCGCCATGTTGCGCTTCGTAATAGGAGAGAAACAGGTGATACAAGTCCTGAGCGAAAAAATCAGGCATTTCCCCTCTGCACTTATGCTTAACATGCTGCAGCGGTAATGTACCGTTGCGCAGGCTGAAATAGGTATTACTTTTATTAAACTGAACCAGCTCCGGATAAAGCCTATAAATATCTCTCCGCTCTGTGCGCGCAACAAGTCGGCAGATCGTCTGCTTGATGCCCAGCCGATCCAGTTCGTCTTCGATATACCGTAGAGAGGGCTGCTGCCACAATGTGCTGAAATGAGCATCACGCGCCGCATCGGATAACGCGAACAGGTCGTTGCCGTAGCACGCATACAGCAGAAGTACCCCCATGGGGAGAAATCGGTATTCGTTCAGATCTGCCGGTTTGCCGTCCAAACGAAATTTGTCCGGATGTTGAAGGATGTTATCCAGTTTTGTAAAAAACGCAAACGGATTATCGAACGGCAGGTCCATCAGCTCGCATGCCGTAAAAAAAGTATGCAGCTGATCCAGTACCAAGCGTACCCCTCGGTGCTGTTCGCTTTGGAAAATATCGTCATTTACGGTCGTAGTCCCTTCGGGTTGCGGCCGTTTCTCTTTGTCTAATACTAGTCTCAAAATAAATCCCCCGTGAGTGTGTAACCAGAACGCCCTAAAACTGCATCGTCAGAACGTCTACTGAGTGTTATGATATCTGTACAATAAACAAACAAATCCGGCCGGATTTTTCATATATATCAGTTTATCATAACTTTTATCCTTTGTAAAGGAGATGAAAACAGAAATGAGGCACATGAAATCAACCGTCACCGGCACGTTGCAGGAAAAGAACGGCCGGTTCTATATGGTCCTCCGCATTCCCGACAGCACCGGCAAGCTGCACCAGAAATGGGTCAGCACCGGATTGCCGGTGCAGGGCAACCAGCGTCGCGCCAGGCAGCTGCTCGACGCGAAGCTGGTCGAGTTGCAGGCGGACTACGACCGCCGCTCCCGCCAAGCCGGCTGGTCCGTGGCCGAAGTCGGTGAGGTACCGTTCGACGAGGTTGTCCGCTGCTGGATGACGCGCAAGTGCTCAGAGGTGGCACCCTCGACCTACGAGGGCTATGAGCACATCACCGCACGGTTACTGCCGTACTTCCGCAAGCTCGACCTGACGATGGACGAGATCTCGCCCACCGTCCTGGAAAGCTACTGCGCGTTCTTGCTTGATGCAGGCCTGTCTGCGAATACTGTGAACCACCATCTAACTCTAATCAAGTCGGTGTTCAACGATGAAATCCGCAACGGCGCACCCATTTTAAACCCCGTAAAGTGCGTAAAAGCACCTCGTGTTGAGACATTTCAGGGTGAAACGCTTTCGGTGGAACAGATCGGACAGCTGTTTCGGCTGTTCGAGGGCGACCCGATTGAGGATATCGTCCGCATTGGAGTCATCTACGGCCTGCGCCGCAGCGAGATCCTTGGCCTTCGCTGGCTGGACATCGACTTCGAGACCGGCACCCTCCAAATCCGGCACAAGGTCGCTGAAGTCCGGATTAACGGCAAGCGCCAGCTTGTCCGCAGCAACGACCTCAAGACCGAGGCGAGCCGCCGCGCATTCCCGCTGTCGGACGATATCCACCAGCGGCTGAAACGCCGCAAGGCTCAAATCGAGGAAAACCGAGCGAAAAAGCGCCGATACCGAACCGCAGACGCAGACTATGTGTTCGTCGATGCGAATGGCAAGCTGCTCTCGCCCGAGTATGTGTCTGACCATTTTCGCTGGCGGATTGCGCATAGCGACCTGCCGAAAATTCGTTTTCACGACCTTCGGCATACCTGCGCGACCTTGCTCCTCCACGAGGGATGCAGTCTGCGCGAAATCCAGAGCTACCTCGGGCACGCCTCGTATTTGACGACTACACGCTATGCCCACATCGACGCCCGCAGCAAGGAGCACGCGCTCGAGATTATGAGCGCGGTCCTGAATGTGGATAAGAACAACTAAAAAGGGGAGTATTTCTCCCTTTTTTCTCAGAAAGGAAGATTAAAATGAAGAAAAAAGTTATAGAAGGCGCACGTAAACTCATCAAGAAACTGTTCGAGGCAATCCTCGACCGTGAGGCTTTCATTTTTGAGGCACCGAAGGCATTCACCCGCAACTTTTCGCGCGACATGCTGACTGACGACCAGTTGGAGGTCATCGACAGCTGGAAAGCCGCTGTGCGCGGTCAGCTCAACACCGCTGAAAAGCTGCACGCCGACAAGCGCGGACTGGCTGACCACGGCGATACTTATTTCGAGATGCTGCCGCTGCCGGCGCCCAACATCATCGTCATGTGCGACAAGTGCCTGATTCGTTACGAAATTGAGGTTTTTGCGTACAAAAAAGGAGTCCTTCTGTCGGCTGTTCAGGCAGCGGTCAGCGAGAACGGCGTGGGTATCGCCGGAATTAACCTCTCCGGAAAGGAGCGCGCCCTCGTTCAGACTGCGCGTCAGCTGGCAGCTCTCGATTTCCTGAAAAATCCAATTTATGTAGACCGTATGTCCCAGTGGCGCGACCAACTCAGCAGCAACACACGTTTTCTCGTGCCGCCTTCTATGGAGCAAGTTACAGCCGCCCTCCGCGAAACGCCCATCGCAGTCGTCTGGGCGATGCACACCGCGGTTCTGGCATCCCTCATGCCACTGCTGGAGGATGACGCTAAGCCGTTTTTTTACCCAGCTCTGCGGCTCAGCGAGAACGAGACAGCGGCTCAAATGCAGCGTGATCTGCTCCGTAATGTTCTCAGTGGTTTTACTTTCGGCCGCAGTGATGGGCAGAGCGCCGTCCGCCTCCTTGAGATTTCGCTCCAGGAGAAAAAGGACATCCAGACCTTGGAGAAGGTGAATGGTCTGCCGGTGTTGGTCAATCTGGACAGTGAGCCGGTTCAGCGCGAGCTGACTCGCGCAGTTCAAAACAGCCACTGCGAACTTCTCGACAGTGGCATTTCCAAACACCCACTCAATACCCTGCCGCTACTGACCGGCGATGCCCTGCCTGCCGAGAATGCCATTTTCGCCCTGGACTGGCCGACCTTCGAGAACGTCAATCCCGCGCACGTCGCTGTCCTGCGCAATGCATTTGGGGCGCTGATGAAGAACGCCGAGCGGTTGGCTGCCCTAATCAGCGAGCATATCGGTTGGCTTGCCCTCGATGGTATCCGTTACGAGCAGGCGTACCTCTGGGCCATCGCGCAGGAGCTGGACGGCGAGCTGTTCGGTGTCACTGAACATACCGGCCCCCTGACCGACTGGGTACAGCACCTTATTGCAACTCGAGAGAATCAGCAGGCCGAGCGTCAGCGCCGATTCGCCATGGCGCTTGACATCGTCCGCGACACCACCCAGTACGACTCTCTTGTTGCGCCGGACGCCTCGGAGATAACTCCGGAGCAGTTGGGATTCCGATACACCGACAGCCAGGGAGAGACCTTCATTGCGTTTGAGCTGAAGGAAGATTTTCCAAAATTTATGACGCGGCGGCTTGGTCTGCGGGCAGGCGACTCCGTCGAGTTCCGCCGCTACCTGGTCCAGAATGGCATCATGAAAACCGTCTCGAAGAACGTCCGCGGTCGTTCGCGGGATTCCATCTCCCACGCCTTGATTTGTCTGTCAACTGGCTGTGAAGCAGGCGAATAATCGCTTCACATCGTAAAATCGAAACATTTTACCCCTATTAAAAATTAGGAAAACCGATTCAAAAAGCAGCTTTGCGGCTTTCAGCCGCGCGTGCAGATCGTGAGGCTGTGAAGCCGTTTTAATCGGTTCGTCAGTCCTGTACTATCATTAAGATAAAGGAGAAAATGAAATATGCAATTGGAAACCGCCCTTCACATACTCGGCATCGAGGGCCTGCGTCCTTTCCAGGAGGAGGCCCTGAACACCCTGCTTGCTGACCGCAACCTGCTGACGCTGATGCCGACCTCGGCTGGAAAATCGTTAATTTTTACCAGTTTCGCTATGGTGCAGGAACGCCTAACAATCGTCATCGAACCACACCTTGCGCTCGAGCTCGACCAGGTTCGGCAGCTGCAGGGCAAGGGCGTTGCCGCCGCCTGCTTGAACAGCCTGCAGTCCTCGGCCGAGCGAAAATCAGTCCTCGCACAGATTGAGCAGGGCGCACTGCTGCTCTTGTTCGTCACCCCCGAGATGCTACAGAACCGAAAGGTACAGACGGCACTCCGCCAATCCGACCTTGCAGGCGTCATGATCGACGAAGTGCATTGCGTCTGCAAGCAGGGGCCCGGATTTCGCGAGGACTACCTGCGCATTCGTGAATTCGTACAGAGCCTCCCGACGCCTCCGGTCGTTGGCGCATTCACGGCAACGGCCACGCCGACCACCGAGCAGTACATTCTCGAAAAGCTGGGCATCGAGGGCGCACATGTCATTCGCGGCGGTGTGACCCGCGACAACATCGAGCTGCGTGTGATCGAGGTCGGGCACGGTCTGGGCGGCCGCAAGGCCTCTGACCTCATTGAGCTGCGCAAGCGCGAGATCATCTGCAAAAAGCTCCGACAGCATAAGGGCGAGCGTGTCATCATCTACACTAACACTATCGACCGCGTGGAAAAGCTGTGCCGATACCTGTGCAAGCAGGGTTTTGAGGCCGAGTTTTACCACGGCAAGTGCGAAGACAAGCCTGCCCGTCTGGAGCGTTTCGCCAGCGGAAAGGTAAAGGTGATGGTGGCCACGAACGCCTTTGGTCTGGGTGTCAATATTCCCGATATTCGGCTCGTTATCCACCATGCGCCGCTTATCGGCCTGGACGACTATACGCAGGAGGCCGGTCGCGCGGGACGCGACGGCAAGAAATCCATCGCCCTGCTGCTCTGGCACGAGTACGATTTTACCATCAATCGCCGCCTCCTCAAGGAAAATCAGCTGGAGCTCAAAGGAGCCGAGCTCAAGGAGCGCCTGCATGCGCTCGAGGCTCTGCATGACTACGCCTGTGAAAATCACAAATGCCGCTGGGGCATGATTCGCGAATTTTTTGGCGAAAAGTCCGGCAAACGCTGCAAAAAGCGCTGCGACAACTGCAAAAACAGGTAAATAAAATCGCTCGGTTATGTATGTAACCGGGCGATTTCTCTCTTTATATGCAGCAAGTTTTTATGGACGAAGTCCTTTTACAAGGGTCTGAAATTCTTTGTCGAATTTTGAATTTTAACAGTTATAACTTATAAAATTCAAATTTTATTATTGAGTATCATCTGTAAATGTGATATGCTATAGCCAGCCACAGGAAGGGAGCTAAGCTTTATGATCAAACGCGAATTATATATGAGCCGCATCCGTCCGTTTATCGGAACAGATCTTATCAAGGTCATGACCGGTATCCGCCGCTGTGGAAAGTCGGTCATGCTGGAACTGATCAAACAGGAACTCATGGAGTCCGGTGTCAGCCCTGAGCAGTTTATCTCCATCAACTTTGAAGATATGAGCTATTCTTGTCTACAAACCGCTCAGGCTCTGCACGATGAGATCACCAAGCAAGCTGCGGCAATGGAAGGCAAGGTCTACCTGTTCTTTGATGAGATACAGGAGGTCAAGGACTGGGAAAAGTGCATCAACTCTTTCCGCGTTTCGTTAGATTGCGACATCTACATCACCGGCTCAAATGCAAAGCTGCTGTCCGGTGAGCTTGCGACTTATTTGGGCGGACGATATGTGGAGTTCGTGATTTACCCGTTCTCATTCGGAGAATTCATGGAGCTATATCGTTCAATTGCCCCCAGTGAGTCCAGCCAGCAGTGTTTCCAAAAATACCTGCTTGCCGGAGGCATGCCTTACCTTGCGAACCTCCGCTACGCAGATGCTCCATCTAAGCAATATCTTCACGATCTATTCAACTCCGTCCAGCTCAAGGACATCGTGCAGCGAAATAAAATCAGGGACATCGACTTGCTGGAACGGATTATTGCCTATGTAATCGCCAATGTCGGTACGACCTTCTCCGCAACTTCTCTTGCAAAGTTTCTGAAAAGCGAGCAGCGCACCGTCGCCCCAGAAACGATCCTAAACTATATCAAATACTGCTGCGAGGCTTATCTGTTTTATCAGGTGAAGCGAGAAGATTTGCAGGGCAAGCAGATTCTCGCTTCCAACGAGAAGTATTATATTGCCGATCACGGTATCCGCGAGGCTGTTTTCGGCGGCAATATGCGGGATATCAATCTCATCTTGGAGAATATCGTGTATCTGGAATTGCTGCGTCGGGGCTACAAGGTCACTGTCGGCAGAACAGGCGATAAAGAAATCGACTTTGTATGCGACAAACGCGGTGAAAAACTGTATGTTCAGGTCACTTATCTGCTGGCATCGGAAGAAACGGTGAATCGTGAATTCGGCGCATATGATACTATCCGTGACAACTTCCCGAAGTATGTTGTTTCCCTCGATGAATTCGATATGAGCCGAAATGGTATCAAGCACCGAAACATCCGCGATTTTCTCCTGGCCGAGGAATGGAATTGAACATGAGGCCCAGTATCACGTCAAAAGATGCGATACTGGGCTTTTTGAAACGCAAAATAGCAAATTTCAAAATCGATTGCGCAAAATCAGAGCGAGATTTTCTGCTTTGCTCACATTTTATGAGCGAGTTATTTGTATTAAATCACTTATAATATAGACAAATATGGATTTGAAACAACACTAAGTTATAAAACCTTCGAGTACATATTTGTGCAAAACTGTATTAATTTTATCATGCAATATATTCAAAGTCAGGGAAAACCGCAAATGCCGATACCTAAAAGAACTTAATTGCTATCCACTCAATGGTAGGCAATTTAGCGCTTTCTGCATTGTATTATCCCTCAAAACAGGGTATAATATGAGCGAAAGGACACGAGGTGAGCGCAATGCGGATATTCGACTATTCTCGGCTGAAAGGCCGTACATGGGACAGTGAGCTGCTGGGACTTGTAGCGCAGCTTCACGAATACAAAGGTCGTCAGGAGATGTACCTGCGGCAGAAACCAGCTGATTTAGATCGTTTGATCGAGATTGCAAAAATACAGAGCACGGAAGCGTCCAATGAAATTGAGGGCATTCGGACAACAAATACACGTCTGAAACAGCTGGTACAGGATAAAACCACGCCTCATAACCGTGATGAGCAGGAGATCATGGGCTACCGTGATGTCTTGAACACCATCCATGAAAATTACGAGTATATTCCGGTGCGGTCGAGCTATATTTTACAGCTGCATCGTGACCTGTATCGCTATTCTGAGAAATCTATCGGTGGACAATTTAAGAATTCTCAGAACTTTATCAGCGCCGTCGATGCGAATGGACGTGCTTTTATCCTTTTTGAACCACTTCCACCTTATGAAACACCTGCTGCCATTGACAGTATCTGCGAGAACTACAACCGTGTTTCTGCCGCTCAGGAGATTGACGATTTAATCCTCATTCCTGTATTTATTCACGACTTTCTATGTATCCATCCATTCAATGACGGCAACGGCCGCATGAGCCGCCTGTTGACAACGCTGCTGCTGTATCGCGCAGGATATGTAATCGGTCGATATATCTCTCTCGAAAGCAAAATCGCCCAAAATAAAGATCTATATTATGCTGCTCTTGAACAATGTCAGACCGGATGGCATGAAAATCAAGAAGATCCTACGCCGTTCATTAAGTATCTTCTTCGCATCATTCTGGCTGCATATCGTGACTTTGAAGAGCGAATTGATATTGTCGGTGGCAGACAGAATGCGGCTGCAATCGTACGCCGCGCAGTATCCGGACGAATTGGGAAATTTACCAAAAGTGAGCTGCTAGAGCTTTGCCCGACCATCAGCCGAACCTCTGTGGAGGGCGCTCTGCGTCAGCTGATCAAGGAAGGCGCAATCAGCCGCCACGGCTCCGGCCGCGCCACGTTCTACACCCGCAATGATTAACTGGAAATTCGATTTGTTAGAAATCTGTTAGAAAGACTTTCCGGACACTCAAAATCTGCAACAAAAAAGCGCTGTATCTTGCGAATACAGCGCTTTTTCTTGGTGCCGCCAGCCGGAATCGAACCGGCACGGTTTTAACACCGGGGGATTTTAAGTCCCCTGCGTCTACCAGTTCCGCCATGGCGGCGTGTAAATATTATACCAGAACGGGCACGGTCTGTCAAACATGTGCGCCGCCGGTTTGAGGATTTTTCAATCCCGCCTCTGCTGCTTTCCTGTTGCGTCCTTCCGGAAAAAGCTATACAATAAATATAACAGTTCTCCTATGCAGAAACGAGCATACGGTACGCTTTCCATGCAGTTCCGGCTATGCATTTGGCGTACTGGTTCGATGTCCGAAAAACTTTTGAAACAGGCGGAACAAACCATACGGAACAAACGTCTAAGCTGATATATGGCAATGACCCCACCGCAGCAGCGGCCGTGCTGTCGATGGCATTCGTTATTGTCATATACAGGATAGAGAGTATAAGCATTAACAGTGAAAAGGAGGAAAAAATATGAAACGGTTTCAGAAGGCGTTACTCGGTGTTGTGGTGAGCGGTGCATTGCTGTTCTCGGCACAGGCTGCGGAACTGCCCAGTGCGGCACAGGATACACTGCAATCGGCTATGACTAAGGTACAGCAAGAGATCAAGGATTACGGTCAGGTGAAAACGCTCGGCTTTACCGGCGAAAACTGCGAGATTATCCTCTCAAACCTCAATGTAAAACAGTATTTGGTTAACCTAACATCTGACAGCACACACAAGTATGGTATTCTGGACAAAGCAACCGGCAAGCTGGTTGTTCCTGTGGAGTACGATTATTACATTGCGCTTGACGGCACGGAAACACTGGTTAGCCAGTACGACGCTGATCATCACCCCAACTACTGGTTCGCCGATGAAACCGGCAAACTGACGCCGATGAAGTTGCCGTCCGGTTATGAGCTTGCGACGTATGAGCCAAACAGCAATGTGTTCGTGCTCTTCAAAAACGTGAAAAAGCCGGTATATGACCCGTATTCCGGCGATGGTCCAACCACACAGGTTGAGGATGTCACCTTCTGTGCTCTGGCCGACAAAGACATGAACATCATCCTCGATGACATCGACATGGTACCGGATTGGTACGCCGATTTCTTCATCGCAAAGACCGGCAGCACTAAGTGGGAACGTATTGACAAGTCAAATACGAGCGGCAACGGCACCTACGGTCTGTTTAACCCGAAAACCGAAAAATTTGTCGGCAAGCACGATTTTAACCAGATTTTCTGGTACGATCAGCACTTTATCGGCACACGCAGCAGCGGCACAAAATCTTATCTGCTGGATGGCAAGGGCGGCGAAACCCTGCTGCCCGCAAACGTCAAGGAGTACAGCAGCTGGGCCAAAACCGAAGTAGCTGCCGCAGGAGAGCACGGTCTCACTGAGTCATTCTCCTATCCCAGGCTGGACATTACCCGCGAAAACTTCACCATGCTGGCGATGAACCTGTACAACAAGATTTATCCCAACAAGGAGATTCCGGCTCTGGAAACCAAGTTCACCGACTGCAGGAACGACCCGAACGTGAACAATGCCGCCGCACTCGGCATTGTCACCGGCTACGAGGACGGCACCTTCCGTCCGTACAAGACCATCTCCCGCCAGGAGGCTGCCGCCATGCTTGACCGGCTGTATCAGGTACTCGGCGGCAAGACGGACGTGGTTTCCGAAAAGGCCTTCGCTGACGATGTCAAAATCGGCGACTGGGCGCGCGGCAGCGTTTACGCAATGCGCCAGACCGGCATCATGCAGGGCAAGGAGAACAATCAGTTCTGCCCGACGGACGGCTACACCGCAGAGCAGTCCATTGTGACCATCGAGCGCATGTATCAAATCATCAAATAACCAGCCATATCAAAAAGGACTTCGTTTTAACGAAGTCCTTTTGCTTACTCATAACGTCCCATGAAAATCTCGGTTACGATGCCGTTTTCGATGGTGACATGCAGCAGGTCCACCATCGTTTCGTCCCGTGCGTCCGGCGAGCCGTACAGATCGTGGAACCGTGCTTCGCTGTCTCCGACACGCAGTCCGCGCACGGTTTTGTGCCGCCAGAACAGCCACCGGCGGGTCAGCGGAATTTCATCCGGTGCCTCGGTGATGATAACGCGGTTGCGGCTTTTGTCCCACCGTATCTGCGGAATATGACTGTCCCACAGGTACGAAAACGGCGTGTACAGTACGCCATTCCGTTCCACGCCGGAGACAGCGGTCTCAGCACCGTGCAGTGTGTAGGTTTTGCCGTCTGTCGTACCGCCAAGGCGCTCTACAACCTCGTAAAGTGGGACATATGGCTCGTTTTTGTACAGAATAACCGGATTCTCCAGCGTGATCGGCTCTCCGTTCTGCAGAGCTTCCCTGCTGCCGATTTCTATGCTGAGCGACGTGTTCGTCCGCTCCAGATAGCCGATTCGCCAGACCGCCAGTCCAATCGCAAGCACAAGCGCCAGCAGCGGCAGCCAGTATTTTTTCACAATACGCATGATTTTCCTCCCTGATTACGCCTTCTGCGTCATACGCAGCATTGTGATGATCGACTGCTCGCAAGTATAGCCATTCTTCGGATCAAATCGATTCGCTCCTACGCCCTGCATGATACCGGTTTGCCTCATCGCATAGACAGAATCCTTTGCCCATACGCCAATACTCCCGTTGTCAGCATAGAGCGTAGGACTGGCTTCGATCTTTCCGTACAGCACCGTATAAAGGCGCTGCAGGATAACTGCCGCCTCCTGCCGTGAAAGCTCGCGCGTGGGCTGGAAGGTGCCGTCCTCATAGCCGGTGACAATACCGAGTGATGCAATCTGACGCACTATGTCTTCATCGCAGTCGGAGAACGGCTGTGCCGGTTCAGACAGATTGATGTTTGGGTTTACCGTCTGAATGGTTTGCCAAGCTAGCTTGCAGAATTCATCGCGGTGGATATTCAGGCGGTATGGTGTATGATAGGACAGTCGGAGTCCGTCTTTCTCCGCTTGTTCGACTATATTTTCAGCCCAAGTGCTGGGAACATAGCAGTAATTCGCCTGTTCGCGCTCATTTCCGTTGCTGTCCAACAGATACTCGGTCGTACCGTGACAACCAAACCAGCGATCGTTTTCGTTCGATACTTCATCGTAACGGCTGCTGCTCACCGTTTTGCCGCTGCGGTCGATGAACATATATTTACTGTTGAAATACAGCCGCGGCCACGGTCCGCCGTCCGGCAGATACCAGTCGGACGCACCGACACGGACAGCGGCGAGATCGTTATAAAACAGTTCACTATCATAAGAGTAATCATACTGACCAACGTTGTAATACTGGTCGATGCCGTCCTGCAGGACGGTAAAATCCGGTCCCAGCAGCGTGTACTGATGGAACGTGTACGGCATTGTGCCGCTATCGGTCCGCACAGTTCTGGTGACCGGGTACTGGCAAAGGACATATCCTTGATCATCGACTGCCAGTACATGACCAGCATGAGGAATGGATACATCGGTCAAGCTGCCATTCAAATCGCATAGTTGATAAGTGTCGCTATGCTCTAGCAGCAACTGATCATCTGCGCACTTCCAAATTTGACCATCAAGACTATCAAACAGGGGCGTAACAATCGTTCCAGCGGACAAATCGACCGCGCAGACCCATCGGCTGCTATAGTCACTCGGGGTAAATATCAGCTTCCAGATGTCCTTTTCCTCGATCAGTCGACACGGAAGAACCTCGCAGCTGTCCATTTGCCAACTTTTCCATGCCGTATGTTCCGGATAACTGGTATCCTTTTCCGGTGGGCTTTGTTGAAAATGCGTGATCGCCTGATGCGTAAGCTGCGTTTGCGATGCGGCATCTGCGGCTCCGGCGCCAATCAGCATACAGCCGCACAGCACGAGTGCAGACAGCAAAACCATTCGTTTTTTCATGTTCCCTATCCCCTTGCCAGATGAATTTTAGACCATATATAATATATAATCTAACTATTCTGCACTGTCAACTGTGACATGAAAATAAATTTTTGAGAGAACTTTGTCAAACTTTCCTCGTCTAACGGTTATAGTAAGCGAAGGACTTCACGGGCAGGAGGTATTTTTTATGAAACGATGGCGTTATTTATGTGCAGCCGCGCTGATCGCGGGCAGCATGGCGGCGGAAGCCGGTGCGGTATCGATACCGAGCACTGCTTTAACACAGTTGCTGCAGCAGTGGCAGGCAGATACTTCCGCAGACAGCGGCCAATCCCGCATAGCAGCGTATGCGCTCGTGCCGGAAAAAATCTGTACAAAATTTCTGCCGACAGCTTGTACGGTATTGCCGATTTGAAAAACGGAAAAATGATCGTTCCCGCAAAATATACCACAATCGATGTGCTGTCAGACGGCAGATTTCTGCTGACTTGTTATGAAAACCAGACTTCTTCGTTCTATTATGCCGATGCGAGCGGAACGGTCACACCGATTCAGACGCCGGTCAAAGGCACCTATTTCGGCATGGCAGGCGATGGCTGTTTCTTCATCGGTGTCTATGCGAAACGTCCGCTGACGGCTGCAGTACAGCAGCCTGCCGAGCAGTATGATATTCCGACACTTGTGCTGCTCGACGAAAACACGAAGGTTATCCGCGATGATATCGACGGCGCTTGCGGTACTGCATCCACGCCGCATTTTACGAATGGCCTGATGCCAATTCAGACCGGCAGTACTTTGTGGATTGGTTCCCGAAAAGGAGCAATCGGCAACGAAACGTACGGTTTGATTGACAAAACCGGCCAGTTTGTCGGCAAGCACAATTTCGACGAGCTCAGCTGGACGGACAGCCGCTACATCGGCAAGCGCGGCACCGCGCTTTACCAGCTGGACGGCAAAGGCGGTGAAATCCAGCTTCCGGCTAACGCTTCGCAGGAAAGCAGCTGGGCCAAGGCGGAACTGGAAGCCGCTCGGGAACATGATATTTCGCTTTCTTTCTATTATCCCAGGCTGAATATCACGCGCGTGGATTTCTGCAGACTGGCGGTCAAGCTGTATCAAAAGGTGCAGCCGAATGCCTCCGCGGCTCCGGAAGCGGCCTTTTCCGACTGCGAGAATGAGAGTGTCTGTCTGGCAGCGGCGCTCGGTATTGTAACCGGCTATGATGACGGAACATTCCGACCGTACCAGTCCATCACCCGTCAGGAGGCCGCAGCGATGCTTGATCGGCTGTATACCTCGCTCGGTGGCAAGGCCAGTGCTGCAAACGATAAACCATACGCCAATGATGCTCAACTTGGCGATTGGGCACGCAGCAGCGTGTACGCGATGCGCGAGATCGGCATTATGCAGAGCAAGGAGAATAACCGGTTCCGTCCGAAGGATGGGTATACGCAGGAGCGGGCTGTTGTAACGGTGGAACGGGCGTTTCAGGCTGTGAAATAACTGTAAGCTACAGAATACCCCGATGCACATAATGTATCGGGGTATTTTTATTGCCTATTATCTTTTCGGCGGAGCGGTAGTCTCTCGCACCACCAACTCTGCATTGACCAGTGTGACCTGTGCCGTCTTATCTCCATTGATAATCTCATGCAGCCGATGAACCGCCAGTTCACCGATTCGTTTCTTTTGTATCCGCATGGTTGTCAGCGACGGAGAGATCAGCGTACATACCAGCGAATCATCAAATCCCACGATAGAGATATCCTCCGGCACACGCAACGGCGAAGCAGCTAATGCCTTTAGTGCACCTGCTGCAATGATGTCATTGTACGCAAAAAATGCGGTTGGAAAATCATGCGTGCTATCCAAATATCGCTGAAAAACCTGACGCGCAGGCTCCACAAAAATCGGTACCGTAACAATATCCTGCGGACGCAGCTCCAATCCCAACCGTTTTTGACACAGATAAAATGCATTCTGACGTTCCGGAAGCGCACCAGTTGCTTCATCTGCAGTCAAAAATCCAATTCTGCGATGCCCCAGATCATACAAATACTTGAGTGCCTGATAGACGCTACACATACTTTCCACTGTGACCGAATTGATTGGCTGTTCCAACAGCCGTGAATCCACAACAACCAGCGGCAGCGAAGTTTCGGTCAGCATTTCAGCATGAACAGGCTCAAATTCCGACGCAAAGAAAATGATTCCATCAGTATTTTGCAGTTCAGCATCCTTTAACAACTGCGGCAGACCTTCCAGATTAATATTAGTCACCGTAATGGTATAACCCAGAAGTTTTGCAGACGCATCTGCACCATCAAAAATCCGTTCATAAAAATCATCTACGGCTTCAAATAAATGACCGGAACCACGAAATCGAATAAATAGAATATTTCTTTTGTCATATCGTATATCTTCTTTGCCACGCACCGCATATCCGTGTGACAAAAGCAATTCTTCTACACAGGCCCGTGTGCTGTCACTTACACCAGAACGATTATTTAAGACCAACGACACTGTTGCCGGGGAAACACCAGCCAGTTCAGCAATCTCCTTTAGCTTCATTCGGCTATACCTCCTGATTTCTATCTTTATCATACAATATCGCGTGTAAGAATGCAATAAATTTCAATCGACAGATTTTAAATAATTTTAGTTATTTTTATTACACCTTTCACATATTACTTAGAATTTTCCACTAATACCTTGTGTTCTATTTCGTATATTACGTCATATTGACAAATATACCACAATATGATTTAATAAAATCACAAAATAAATTTAGCTTATTTTAAAATATTTTAAAGGAGTTGATGATAGATATGCAAAAACAGGTAAAAGCAGCGGTTATCGAAGGTCCCGGTAAGATTTCCATTCAGCATTTTCCCTATCCTGATCTTGAGCAATATCAGGGTTCCGTCCTCAAGGTGACGCAATGCGGCATCTGCGGCACAGACAAGCATTCCTATCGCGGCGAAACAAGGCAAAACAGCGGCAGCGATACAGAATTTAACGTAGCATATCCCTACATCATGGGACACGAAGCAGTCGGCATCCTGGATGCCGTATCTCCCGGTACAATCCGAAAGGACTTTTATGGTGAAGAACTGCATCCTGGTGATCGCATTACTTTCTGCCCCGATATTGTCTGCGGCGAATGCTACTATTGCCGCACTGCACCGTGGTACCCGTGGTGTGAAGATCCTTCTCGCGAATGCTTCGGCAACACGATGTCCATCACACGTAAACCCAGCCTATTCGGTGCAAATGCCGAATATATGTTCATCCCGCCTAAAGCCTATCTGTATAAGGTTCCGGATGAATTGCCCGATGACCTTGCTGTGCTCACTGAACTGATGTGTGTTACCTACTCGCTCGATAAAGCAAAAGAAATGTTTGCTTTCGATGGAGAAGGCTTTGAATTTGGTGGTTCTGTAGTTGTTTTAGGCAGCGGTCCGCTTGGTTTGGCACATATCATCAAGGCGCGCATGCTCGGTGCAGGCACGATCATCGCAACCGATATTTCAGACTACAAGCTGAACCTGGCTAAGGAATTTGGTGCCGATATCGTATTGAATGTTCGTAATACTACTGCCAAGGAACGCGTACAGATGGTCAAAGAGGCAACACATGGCTTGGGTGCCAATGTCGTATGTGAGTGTTCCGGTGTTCCTTCTGTTGTACCAGAAGGACTGCAAATGACACGCAAGTGCGGTGTATTCCTCGAAGTCGGTATGTATGTAGATATGGGTGGTATCCCAGTCAACATGGCAGAAGTAACCGGTAAAAACATCCGTATCATCGGCATGAATAATCACGCTGCTACCGGCTATCGTCCAACCATGGAAATGATGCTTCGTCATCAGAACAATTTCCCGTGGGCGAAATTTATCAGCCATAAATTCAAGCTGGACGATTATGACGAAGCAATCCGTATCAGCCAGACAGACGAAAGCATGAAGGTCGTTATCGAAGCCTGGTAAAGCAATGATCATTCGGGTATGTGAAAATGATCTCATACCCGAACGTGGACAAGAAGGTGGTGAAAAGCATGGCGGAAGCATTGCGGCCGGAACCCATCGTCCGTTTCGAACATGTAACAAAAACATTTCCCGGTATCCGTGCTCTGGATGATGTATCCTTCAGCATTCAAGAAGGCGAAGTACATTGTCTGCTGGGCGAAAACGGTGCTGGAAAATCCACTCTGATGAAGATTCTCACCGGTGTCTATCATGCCGAGTCGGGCAGTGTTTATCTGCGTGGCAAAAAAGTTGAGGTCGGTGATATTCACCAGGCACAGCAGCTTCGCATCGGCACAGTATTTCAAGAAAATAGTCTGATCCCTCACATGACGGTTGCAGAAAATGTATTCCTGACGCGTGAAATCAAAAATCACGCCGGTTTGATCGACTGGAACCGTATGTACAGTGAATGTGTCCGCTGGGGAAAAGAACTTGGAGTCGAACTCGATCCGCATGCACAGGTCAAACGGCTTTCCGTAGCACAGCAGCAGATCGTCGAGATTGTAAAAATGTTCTCACAGGACCCGCAGATCGTTATTCTGGATGAGCCTACATCTTCCCTTTCCGATCACGAAATTGACAATCTGTTTGAAATCATCCTGCGCATGCAGAAAAAAGGAATCACCTTTATCTATATTTCTCATCGCATGGAGGAGATTAAACGAATCGGCAACAGTGGAAGCGTACTCCGCGATGGCAAATTCGTCGCTTCCATCGACGACGTAAAAAGCATGGATATGGAACAGATCATCAAACTGATCGTCGGCCGCAGTCTCGAGGAACAATATCCAGCCCGCGAATCCCATATCGGTGATGTATTGCTTGATGTGCAGGGATTGAGCGTTAAAGGCTTAATTGAGGACGTTTCTTTTCAGGTGCGTCGCGGTGAAGTTCTTGGATTTTCCGGTTTGGTCGGTGCAGGACGCACTACAACAGCCAAAGCCGTATTTGGTGCACTCAAAAAATCCGTAGGACGTATTTTTATTGATGGTAAAGAAGTCAGGATCCGCAGTCCGCATGATGCAATCCGCAACGGAATCAGTTTGCTACCCGAAAACCGCAAGGAAGAAGGTTTGATTCTAACCAAATCTATCGCATGGAATTTGGTCTTTGCTAGCCTACACAAATATAAATGCGGTCCATTCCTGAATGAGCGTAAGGAATATCAGGATGTTGCGCAGTATCGTGATATGCTTTCTATCAAAGCACCTTCTCTGGAGCGTCAGATCAAGTATCTATCCGGCGGCAATCAGCAAAAGGTCGTATTTGCAAAATGGCTCTGTGCCGAATCCAAAATATACTTTTTCGATGAACCGACCCGAGGAATCGACGTTGGTGCCAAGAGTGAAATGTATAAAATCATCAATATGCTGGTTTCCGAAGGGAATGCGGTCGTTGTGATCTCGTCCGAGCTGCCCGAAATACTCGGTGTATGTGATCGGATCGCCGTATTCCATGAAGGACGCCTAACCGGTACACTAGACCGGGCCCAGGCCACACAGGAATCCATCATGCACTACGCGTTAGGAGGGCAGTAAATGGAACAGATCAAAAAAGCCTGGAATAAAATCAAGCGTGTAAATGGCATTGGTTCCCTGCTGCCGCTGGCTTTGCTTCTTGTATTCTTCGCTGTGACGACCAGTACCTTCTGGAGCACGAACAATCTGATGCAGATTCTCCGCCAGTCCGCCGTATACGTTATCATGGGTATCGGCATGACTTTCGTTGTATTGACCGGCGGAATTGATCTTTCTCAAGGCTCTCTGTTGGCATTGTGCTGCGTAACCAGTGGTCTGACTCTGAATGCTACCGGTAATATTCCACTATGTATCATCGTCGCTCTGGCAACCGGTTTGTTGGTCGGATTGATCAATGGTTTGATCGTTGCTTATGTGAAAATACCGGCGTTCATCATGACACTCGGATCAATGTATATTGTACGCGCTATTACGCTTTGGATCACTAATTCTGAACAGATTTCTGTCAAAAATGCTTCATTTTCTTTTATCGGACAAGGCTTTATTGCCGGAATTCCTGTTCCCGTTTATGTATTCATTATTATCGCAGTTGCCGCCTATGTTTTTCTTGCACATACTGCGACTGGCCGTTACATCTTCGCCGTTGGTTCCAATGCCGAAACTGCACGGCTATCCGGTGTAAATGTTGAACGAACCACTATCCAAGTATTCGTACTTTCCGGTATTGCCATTGCACTGGCCTCAATCGTATATCTCGCCCGCTTGACTGCAGCACAGCCGACAGCCGGTCAGAGTTATGAGATGGAAGCTGTTGCAGCTACTGTTATCGGTGGTACCAGCATCGCCGGTGGTGAAGGCGGTATCTTTGGTACCGTAATCGGTGCAGTTATTGTAACTGTTATCCGCAATGGTCTGGTACAGCTCGGCGTAGGCAGTTATTTTACCACACTAGTCGTTGGCGTCATTATCATCGCAGCTGTTTCTTTAGATGTAATCCGTACTCGAATTGCAGCAAACAAATAACTTACACAAAAATGGAGGGAATCCGAGATGAAAAAATTTTTAGCAGCAATGTTATCTACCACTATATTGTGCTCTGCCATGGCTGCATGCGGCAACCAATCCACCACTCCGGATACCGACGATACTGCTCAGAGCAGCAGCTCGTCCACTTCCACCAATGTAAAGGGTACGATTGCTGTTGTTACTAAAACCATGAATAACCCCTTCCACGTCACCTATGGCGAAGCCATCAAGCAGGCCGGTGAAGCCGCCGGTTACGAAGTACTCGTCTCCGGACCGGACGCTGAAACCGATGTTGATAAGCAGATCAGTTTGATTGAAACCTATATCGAGCAGGGTGTTTCCGCGATTGTCACCTCAGCTTGCTCGTCTACTGCCATTGTCGATGTAATTGAACAGGCAGACGCCAAGGGAATCCCCGTCTTTCTCGTAGATTCCGGCGCAGACGGCGGACCATATGTGACATTTATCGGCACAGACAACTATGCAGGTGGTCAACTCGCCGGTGAATGGGTCGGCGAAAATGTTGATTCCGGAAAATGTGTTATTCTGGACGGTAATTCCGGCAACGATGCTACCACCAAGCGTGTAAAGGGATTCTCTGAGGTAATCACCGACAAGTATCCGAAAATCGAAATCGTTGCTTCCGATTACGCAAACTGCGAAATTTCCAAGGCTATGGAGGTCACTGAAAACTTTCTTGCCGCTTATCCCGATCTAAAGGTTATCTTCTGTGCCAATGATAATATGGCAATTGGTGCAGGTCAGGCAGTTGCCGCAGCAGGTCTGCGCGATCAGATCAAAATTTGTGGTTTTGACGGTCAGCCTGATGCTGCGCAAGCAATCATCGATGGTGAAATCGACGCAACAATTGCACAGAAGCCTGCGACTATGGGAAAAATGGTCGTTGACGCGATTGAAAAATACGAGGCAGGCGAAACGGTCGATAAGGAAGTAGATACCGGCTGTGATGTCGTTACCAAGGATAACGCCAAGACCTACCTCAACTGGCAGTGAATTCTCTCTTCTATCTCTCTTTTTTGCTTTACTATTAACCATAGGGAGGGGCTGTTGCATGACAGCCCCTCCCTATGGTTTTCCTCTCATTTTATTTCCATATTTTTACTTATTCGATGTATTTCTAATTCTCTTTAAAAGTTCATATTTTTGTTATTTTCCGTTTTTTATTGCATACAATACAGTTTTAGATTCTCTGTACTGCAATCTCAAAAAGGTTCTTGCACTGGTACTGGCGTTTGCTTGCGCATTCACCATGTTTGCTGGTGCAGCGTTCACGGATTCGGTTAACATTAAGGATGCCAACACTGAAGCTGTGGACACTCTGGTGGCACTGGGCGTTATCAATGGCTACACTGATGGCTCTTTCAAGCCCAATGGCACTGTAACCCGTGCGGAGATGGCGAAGATGATCTACACCATCCGTTCCGGCGGCAACTCTGATGCTTCTGCGTACAACGACGACAAGACCTCTTTCACCGACATTGGCTCCCACTGGGCTCGCGGCTACATCAAGTACTGCCAGTCTCTGGGCATCATTGCTGGTAAGAGCAACACCAAGTTCTGCCCGAACGACAAGGTAACCGCTCAGGAAGCTGCTAAGATGCTGCTGGTAACCCTGGGTTACAATGCTGAGAAGGCTGGCCTGACCGGCGCTGGCTGGGCTGCAAAGACCAACGCACTGGCTGACGAGAACGGCCTGCTGGAGGACGTTAACACTTCCTTCACCACCGCTTGCCCGCGTCAGTACGCTGCACAGCTCATCTACAATGCAATTTTCGCTAAGACCGTAGTTCTGCGTGACGGTGAGTACACCGACCAGACCGCTATGGGCGTTGACAACAAGACTGTTGGCGAAAAGTACATGGGTATGAAGGAAGAGGTAGGCACTCTGACCCACATCTCTTACGATGAGGATAAGGATGAGTACACCTACACTCTGACTGTTACCACTACTTCTGCTTCTGGTACTACTACCACTAACCCGACCTACAAGTCTTCCAAGGATTATTCCAAGCTGTACGGTCTGAATGTTAAGGTTCTGTACAAGACTACCTCTAACAAGACCACTGTTTACGGTATGTACGCTAAGGACAGCTCTATTGTTGCTTCCGGTCTGATCGGCGATCTGGATAAGGTTTCTTCTGACTCCAACAAGATCAAGATTGACGGCACCGAGTACAAGCTGAATGCTGGCATGAACACCAATCAGCTGCAGCTGGTTGACGCTATGACCGGTGCAAATGCATTTGGCGAGTCTGCTGCACAGTATCTGACCATTCGCGGCACTCTGAACACCCATGTTAACAACGGTCAGACTCAGGCTTATACCTTTGATCTGCTGGATACCAACGACGATGACAAGGGCGACAAGATCATTGTTCACCCGGTAACCGTTGCTAAGGTAACCTACGCTGGCGCTAAGTCCATCACCGCAGGCAGCAACTACAAGTTCGAGGATCACGACATTGCTGACGGCATCAAGAAGGACGATTACGTTGTAATCACTCCGGCTGCCAACACTGCAAAGGGCCGTGCAAACATCGTTAAGGCTGAGGTTGTTACCGGCAAGATCAATGGCCAGAAGTCCGGCAAGGTTCAGGTTGCTGATAAGTGGTACTCCAACGTAACCAGCCCGGCACAGACCGTAACCAACGGTGACACCTGCGATGTAGTAGTTCTGAACGGCTACGCTTTCAACTTCGATGTAACTGCTGAGACCACTAAGGACATTGCATTTGTATCCGCTATTGGCGATTATGATGCAATGACCGGTGAGTCTGATGGTACCGTTAAGGTTCGTGCTTACTTTACTGATGGCACCAACAAGGAAATCAAGGTTCGCAAGGTTAACGGCACTAAGGTTACCGGTACTTCTGCAGTAACCGTCGATACCCTGTACACCTACAAGTCCACTGATGACGGCTATGAGCTGACCACTCTGCGCAACGACAAGACCACTGGCGTTTCCAAGAACCTGGCTGGCTATGATGACGTTGTAACTGCTACCACCAATGCTTACCAGAACAAGAAGTTTGTTGGTACTGTAGTAACGGCCTCTAACCCGTCCACTTCGAAGACCGCTTCCATCGCTGACGATGCAGTAGTATTCGTTAAGTATAAGGACGGTTCTTCCACCGATATCAAGGTTATGACCGGTAAGAGCGTAGCTAACTGGGGCAACACCACTTGGAATGCTGCTGGTCAGGCTCTGATCGCTGAGTCCAATGGTATTGACTATGTAAAGGTTGGCGCACTGGTTAACACTTCTGCTGTACGTCCGAGCGCATCTGATGATGCTCTGTATGGCTACCTGCTCGAGGATGCTTACACCACCACTAAGGGTGCAGATGATGATGACGTAATCGCTTACCACATCTGGACTGGTTCCGAAGATACCACTGTTTATGAGGAAATCGACGGCACTAACGTAACTGCTTCCAACCTGCTCAAGAAGGGTTCTGCAATCCGCTACGAGCTGGACGGCGAGTATGTAACCAAGGCTGCTAATACCTCTATCTATGCTGATGCTGCAACCGCAGTTGCAATCACCGGTATCGAGTACAAGAGCAAGGGCGCTGTAACTTACCGTGTATCCGCTGGTACTGAGTCCACTCTGGACATGGATGAGGATTGCGTATACATCGCTGTTGACGACGAGAACCATACCAAGCACGAAGGCGGTCTGAAGGATATCGCTACCGCTAAGGAGCAGCCGAACGGCAAGAAGGTTGCTAACGCTTACATCTTCACCATCGTTGATGGTTCTACCACCAAGATTTCTGCAATCGTATTCGACGTACCGAACAACGAGCTGGATATCACTTCGAACGAGTTCTAATTTAATTATAACAACTTTGTTGTGATGACAAGAACCCCCGAGGAAAATTTCCTCGGGGGTTTTCTTATTCCCTCACTACAGCGGTCTGCCGCCGCTCTGCGCCGTGCCGCAGGCTGCCCTTATTTTCCCTATCGCGCCCCAACCGCAAGCCGCTGTACGCCGTTCTGACGCTCTTGCGCCCTATCCCCCATTCGCCTGTAAAAGCGCGCAAAAAAGTCGCCCGGAAAACCGGGCGGCTTGCATTTTGGAGAAATTACTTGAGCTGTACGCGCTCACGAATCGAATCGGTTACGGAAAGCTGTACGCTCTGTGCGGAGTAGCCAGTGCACGCCACCTGCGCCACATAGCTGCCGCGCTTGAGGCTGAACGACGCCGTGCCGTCCGTGCCGGTGGTGATGCTCTTGCCGCCGACCGTGACAACCGCACCGGACAGCGGTGCGCCGTACGCGTTGGTGACAACCAGCTGTACATTCTCGAGAATCTCGCCGGTCAGCTTGACCGTGCGGCCTGCAGAGATTTTGACCGTCTGCGTAACCGCCGCGGTAAAGCGCGAATGCGTTGCCGTTACAACGTACGAGCCGCGCTTGACATAAACGGTTGCCGTGCCGTCCGAGCCGGTGGTCAGCGTCTGCGCTGCCGTGCCGCTCTCCGCGTCCGAAGGCGTGAAGGTGACGGACGCGCCCGAAATCGGCAGACCGAGATCATCGACCACGGAAGCCGTCAGCGCGTAAGTGGTAACGTAGTTGACACGCAGCGTCGGGCTTTGACCCTTGCTCATCACAAAAACGAAATCCGCGTAGGATGCGCCGCTCTTGCCGAATTCCGCAACCGCAGACTTGTTGATCGTGACCTTGCTGCCCTTGATCTTGTACTGCCAGTTCTCCTCGAGCGTCTTGCCGTTCGAGCGGATATTCTTGAGTGCTGCGCCGTCTACCATGTTAAGCGTTACCACCAGATCGGCGTAGCCGCCGGACGAGGTGTTCGCGTCAAAATCGACCGTGCCCGGAACCACTTCGTTCACCGGCGCGGTATCTACCACGCTCAGCGAGCAGGTAAAGGACGAACCCTGATTGGGTACGAATGTAACCGTATAAGTGCCCTTGCTCTTCTTGGCAAGCGTCTCCTTGAGCAGACGAATCGTGCCGTTGGTTGCATTATAGGTGTAATCCGTGCCGCGCTCGAGCACCGTACTGCCGATTTTGATGGAATCCAGACGCGTGCCCGCCGGAAGAACGACGTTTACCGTCTGATCGGCATAGTTTGCGGACTGCTCGTACTTATCAAAGGTAATCTGGCTCGGGCTGACTGCGCTCTGCGCCGAGTTGCTGACCGCCAGACCGATGGCTGCCTTGGAGCCGTCCTCAAAGGTCAGTTCTGCGGTGTAGGTGCCCGCCTTGAGCGTGGACAGATAGGTTTTGTACACGCGAATGCCGTTCTTGTCGCTCAGCAGGTTGTAATCCGTGCCCTGCTTGAGATTGGTGCCGTTGACCGAAACACGAGTCAGATCGTTCTTGTCCGCGTTGAAGGTGAATTCGTAGGAGAACGCGATCGCGTCCTTGTTGTTCACGTCGATGGACAGCGTGGACGGAGAAACCGAAACGCTGGTGGACGCCGCAACGTCCTTGCCGGCAATCTTCGCGGTGACGCCGCTCGCCAGCTCAACGCTGGTCGGCTGCATGGTCAGCTCACAGCCGTTGGAGTTGAGCACCGCCTTCTGGACCGAGCCGCCGCCGGTGACAGTGGTTCTTCCGTTCGCGGTAAGCGTGCTGATGGAGGTGCTGCCGGTCGTCAGGATGGTGCCGGTCTGCTCATTGGCAACGTCCCAGACAGCTGCATCCAGCGTCAGGCTGACGCTGCTGCCGTTCATTTTAAGATCGGAGAAGCCGCCTGCAGTCGCTGCCAGATTGCTCTCGGTCAGCGTTGCAGAGGTTTTTACCTCAGTGGTGCCGATGTTGGTATTGCCGGTCGCAATGACCTGCGGGGTCAGTCCGGTCGGGTTGGAGACGACCATCTCGAGTGCGGAAACACCGTCCAGCGTTACATTGCCGCCGCTGACGATGATATCGCCCGCAACGGTGACATCCTCAAGCGTTACATTGCCCGCCAGAACGCCCTCGGTGATGTACAGATTGCCCTTGATATCCGCATCGGCCAGCGTGCACGGTACGGAAATCGTAACGTTTTTGGTATCGCTCTTGAGCGTAGCCTGCGAATACACGTTGCCGTTCTTATTCAGCGAGGTGCCCATATAGCCGTACAGCATTTTGGCGATTTCGCCTCGGCTGAGCGTGCCCTGCGGCTTAAAGGTACCGTTCGTGTAGCCGTTGATATAACCCTGCTTGACCGCTTCCGCAACGTAGGATTTGCTGTAATCGCTCAGCTTGGCCCGATCAGAGAACATATCCAGCGCAGACAGGTCAGCCGTCGGCGTGTACTTGTGCAGTCGGCCGAGGATGGTTGCCGCCTGCTCACGGGTCAGCGTGCCCTCCGGCGCCATACGGTTGTTGCCGACACCGTTGATATAACCCTGCTTGACCGCAATCTGCACGGTTTCGTAGAAAACATCGCTCGAATTGACATCCGAGAAGCTGATATCCGCCTTTTCGGTAAAGCCGAACGCGCGGTTGATATAGCGCATGAACTCCCAGCGCGTTACCTTGTCATCCGGGCCGTAGTTGCCCGTGCTGGCAGACGGATTGATAATGCCGTTTTCATGCAGCTCAGTAATGTAGGACTTTGCCCAGTGGCCATCAATATCCGAAGCCGCAAAGGCAGCCGGCACGGTACTGACCAGCAGCGCCGCTGTCAGTACGGCGGAAAGGACTTTTTTCAAAGCTATCACCTCTTATTATAATTTACCTTTATTCTACCATTCTTTTGTTTATTTGTGTACTGTTATTTTATCTCGAGACAGGGCTTTTGTCTAAAGAGACGGCCTGCTGCCGGTTTTGGTTCCGCATTTTCGCAGAATTTTCCGGTATTCTCACAGAACATACAATTTCTGCTCTGCCGTTTTGTATATCATTACTCCGCTTCATGGAATCTTTTCACAAATTCGCGCAAAACCCCTTGCATTGACAGCCGGATATTGTATAATTTAGATAGTGGCAATCCGTCGGCTGAAGGCGGCGATGCGCCAACTAACACGATGAGGTGATACCAATGGATTATATGTCGGAATACAAGCGTTGGCTGGACTGCTCTGCCCTCTCTGCGGACGAGCATGCCGAGCTGGCTGCTGTTGCAGATAATCAGGAAGAAATCGAAAGCCGTTTCTTTGCGCCGCTGTCGTTCGGCACGGCCGGTCTGCGCGGTGTACTGGGCGTCGGCCTCAACCGCATGAACCGCTTTACCGTCGGTCAGGCTGCACAGGGTCTGGCAAACCTGATCGTATCGAACGGTCAGGCCGCAATGGACCGCGGCGTTGCCATCGCATACGACTCCCGCCATTTCTCGGCCGAGTTCGCCAAGCAGTCTGCGTGCATCATGGCCGCAAACGGCATCCAGTCGCTGCTGTTCGATGAGCTGCGTCCGACCCCGGAGCTGTCCTTCGCTGTCCGTCACTACGGCTGCATCGCAGGCATCAACATCACGGCTTCCCACAACCCGAAGGAATACAACGGCTACAAGGTTTACTGGGAGGACGGCGCACAGCTTCCTCCGGCCGAGGCAGACGTGGTTGCCAGCGAAATGGCAAAGACCGATATCTTCACCGGTGTAAAAACTGCAGACTACGATGAGTCCGTCAAAAACGGTCTGATCCGTATTCTGTCTAAGGAGACCGACGAGGCTTACCTCGGCGAAGTCATTAAGGTTGCGGTAAATCCGGACTGCGTAAAGCAGGTTGCCGATGAGTTCAAGCTGGTGTACACGCCGTTCCACGGTGCCGGCTACCGTCTGGTGCCCGAGATCCTGCGCCGTCTGGGCTACAAGCACATTATCTGTGAGCCGGAGCAGATGAAGATCGACGGCGACTTCCCGACCGTTAAGAACCCGAATCCGGAGTACAAGGAAGGCTTTACGCTCGCCATCGAGCTGGCAAAGCAGAACGATGTTGATCTGATCATCGGCACCGACCCGGACTCCGACCGTACCGGCATCGTCCTCAAGGACAAGTCCGGCGAGTATGTCACCCTGTCCGGCAATCAGGTCGGCGTGCTGCTCACCGATTACATCATCACCGCAAAGAAGCTGACGAACACCATGCCTGCACATCCGGCGGTGCTCAAATCCATCGTTACCACCGAGATGGCACGCGCGGCGGCTGAAAAGAACGGCGTTGAGTGCTTCGACACCTTCACCGGCTTCAAGTTCCTTGCCGAGAAGATCAAGCAGTTCGAGCAGGACGGCTCGCACGAGTACATTTTCGCATTCGAAGAGTCCTACGGCTACCTGTGCGGCGATTATGCCCGCGACAAGGATGCTGTTACCGCTTCCATGCTGATCGCCGAGATGGCGGCTTACTACCGCACCCAGGGCAAGACCCTGTACGACGCAATGGAAGAGATGTACGAAAAGTACGGCTGCTACTGCGAGCAGACCATTTCGATCGTTATGCCGGGCGTTTCCGGCCTGCAGCGCATGAAGGAGCTCATGCAGGAGCTGCGCGACAAGCCGCTGACCCAGATCGGCACCCACAAGATCGATTACACCCGCGACTATATGCCGGGCACCCGTACCTGCATGGCAGACGGCAAGTCCGAGCCGATGGAGCTTAAGGGTCAGAACGTGATGTACTACGAGCTCGAGGGCGGCACAACCTTTATCATCCGTCCGTCCGGCACCGAGCCGAAGGTCAAGGTTTATATCATGGCCAAGGGCGAGAACAAGGCCGAGGCCGCAGAAAAGGTCGAGGCTCTGACCGCTGCAGCGAAGGAAATCGTAAAGTAACTGAGGCAACACCGCAGTAAAAATCCAGCAGCGCTGAATGCAGCCGAATTCCGGTTCGGCTGCATTTTTCCGGAATCACCTTGATTACCGAAATTATTACGCCTTAATTATTTTAGGGGAACAAAAATATGATCAAACGCATTATTTCCTGTATTGTAAGCACGGTCATCGTGCTCGGTGCCACCATCGCGTATGACCGCACGCCTGCATGCCGCATTGCCGTGATGGAGCAGGTGCCGACACAGCTGGCTTCCGTTCTGCCGCGTGCTGCCTCCTACGAACTGGAGCTGCGCACGGAGGAAGGCAACCGCAGCTACACGGTCAACTGCCATGACAAGGACGGCAGCACCTTCCGCTCCTACACCATGCAGACCGTTGAAGGTCAGGAGGAGCCGCTCAACTTCACCTACACAGACTACACCTACGACGAAAACGGCAACTGCACAGATGCCATCACCACCGACAAGACCAACAACTCCACCTCGGAGTATCGCCGCAGCTATGACGACAAAAACCGCGTTCTGCGCACGGAAAACTACGAGGACGGCGAACTTTCGGCCTCCTCCGAGACGGTTTACACCGAGGTTGACAACGGTCAGTCCTCTGCCGTCAACACGGTTTACGACGCAGACGGCAACGAGCTGATGGTCGTCCGCATGGGCATGAACACCAACGGCGACGTGCTGTCCTCCCGCACCTACGAGGGCGAGGACAATATCACCTCCTCCACCGACAACCGCTACGACAGTCAGGGGCGGCTCATCCAGTCGGTCACCGTAGACGAGAGCGGCGTCGTGTTCGAGGTGCTCACCGTGTACTCGGTGGACGGCAAAACGCAGACCACCCGCTCGACCATCGAAGGCGGCACCCTCTCGACCGATACCCGTACCTTCGATGATAACGGCAATCTTGTCTCCATGCACCAGACCGACAGCGACGGCTACACAAGCGATACCACTTATACACAGTTTAAGTGACCTGTCGCGGAACTTTAATCCGCAGTGAAAACCACCCGTTCGGGTGGTTTTTCCTTTTTTTCGGGCATACTATTATCAGCTATACACCGACCATTTCTCCCTATTTGTCGGTTTTCCGCTAAACTCCTGCAAAATTCCTGTCTGGATATTGCTTTTTCTCGGTCAAACAGCTATAATCGCTATATGCGTATCAAGACTGTGTCAACAGAGCACAGCTATAGAGAAATAGATCGGAGGTGCGCTATGCGCATCATTATTGTAGGCTGCGGCAAAGTCGGCTCGGAGCTGGCCGGACAGCTCAGCGCGGCCGGACACGACCTGACACTGATTGACCTGTCCGAACGCCGTCTGGATGAACTGTCCAACACATACGACCTTGCTACAGTAAAGGGCAGCGGCACCAGCTATCACGTTCTGCGTGAAGCCGGCGTGCAGGATACCGACCTGCTCATCGCCGTTACCGCCCATGACGAAATCAATCTGCTTTCCTGTCTAATCGCCCGCAAGGCATCCGGCTGCCACGCCATTGCGCGTGTGCGCGATCCAGAATATGTATCCGACCTCGGCTTTATCCGCGATGAGCTGGGTATTTCGATGGTCATCAACCCCGAGCTGTCCACCGCGCGTGTTGTTTCGCGTCTGATCCGCTTCCCGTCGGCCATCCGCGTCAGCACGTTTGCCCGCGGACGCATCGAGCTGCTCGACCTCAAAATCCCGCACGAGTCCCGCCTGGACGGTATGGCGGTCTGCGAGGTCAATCCGCTGCTCCGCACGGACGTGCTGCTGTGTATGGTCCGCCGCGACGGCCAGACCTATATTCCCAAGGGTGACTTCATCCTGCGCGAAAACGACAACATCACGGTTATCATTCCGCCGCACGAGCAGAGCGAATTTTTCGAGAAGGTCGGTTTGCCGGTCAAGCGCATTTCCTCTGCGATGCTGGTCGGCGGCGGCAAAATCTCGTACTTTCTTGCGAAAATCCTGCTGAATTCCGGCATTTCAGTCAAGATTATCGAAAACAAACTCGAGCGCTGCGAGGCACTGTCCGAAATGCTCCCGCACGCGACCATCATCTACGGCGACGGCACCGACCGCAACCTGCTCGATGAGGAGGGTCTGGCAACCTGTGAGGCCTTCGCGGCTCTCACCGGCATGGACGAGGAGAACATCTTGCTTGCGCTGCACGCCGGCCGTCATTCCCGTGCGAAGCTGTTCACCAAGGTCAACCGTGTGAACTTTGAGGAAGTCATTGCCAGCATGCCGATCGGCAAGGTGATTCGCCCCAAGCAGACCACCGCCGAGCTGATCAGCCAGTACACCCGCGCGATGCAGAACTCGATGGGCTCCAACGTGGAGACCCTGCATCAGCTGGACGGCGCAGAAGCGCTTGAGTTCCGTGTTGCGGCGCACCATCTCACCGGTGTTCCCCTGCAGTATATGCCGATTCGTCCGGATGTTCTGCTGTGCTGCATCAACCGCAGAGGCAAGCGTATCATTCCGCGCGGCCACGATGTGCTGCATGAAGGCGATACGGTTATCGTCGTTTCCACCTTCGAGGGCATGAACGACCTTCAGGATATCTTCCTGCCGACAGCCGGAGGGCGCGAAAAATGAATTTCGCAATCGTCCGCTATCTGATCGGCTGGCTGATGGGCATTGAGTCCCTGTTCCTGCTGCTGCCCGCATTTACCGCGGTCATTTACCGTGAACCCGAGCTGCCTGCCTATATCGCCACCGCACTGATTTGTATGGTCGGCGCAGGCATTCTGTGTGAATACAAGCCGAAAAACACCAAGTTCTACGCACGCGAAGGCTTTGTGGCAGTCGCGCTGTGCTGGCTGGTGCTGGCCGTGACCGGTGCCCTGCCGTTCGTGCTCAGCCGCGAGATTCCGTTCGCAGTAGATGCGATTTTCGAGGCCGCATCCGGCTTCACCACCACCGGCGCTACCATTCTCGGCGATGTCGAGGCGCTTTCGCATGCCTCTATGCTATGGCGCTGCCTGATGCACTGGGTCGGCGGCATGGGCATTCTGGTGTTCATGCTGATCGTCCTGCCGCTGGCAGGCGGTCAGACCATTTATCTGATGCGCGCGGAAAGCCCGGGACCCTCGGTCTCCAAAATATCGCCGCACATGCGCGATACCGCGCTTATCCTGTATGCGATTTACTTTGGACTGACCGTTCTGCAGATTATTCTGCTGCTGTTCGGCGGCATGCCGATGTTCGACGCCATCTGCGTTTCGCTCGGCACGGCAGGCACCGGCGGCTTCGGCAACTGGAATAATTCCATCGCGCATTACAACAGCGCCTACCTGCAGAATGTTATCTCGGTCTTTATGATCCTTTTCGGCATCAATTTCAACGCGTATTTTCTGCTTTTGACCCGTAAATTCAAGCAATTGTTCAAAATCGAGGAGATTCGCGTGTACCTCGGCGTGATTGCCGTATTTACCACGCTGATCGCCTTCAACGTGCGCGGCTGCTTCGGTTCGCTGCGCGAGAGCTTCCACCATTCCCTGTTTCAGGTTGCGTCTATCATCACGACCACCGGTTTTTCAACCGTGGACTTTAACCAGTGGCCTGCATTCAGCAAGCTGCTGCTTGTGCTGCTGATGTTCATCGGCGCGTGTGCCGGTTCGACCGGCGGCGGCATGAAATGCTCGCGCATCCTGCTGCTGTTCAAGGGCGTAAAGAAGGAAATGATGTCGCTGATTCATCCGCGTCTGGTGCGCGTGCATAAAATGGACGGACAGCGCGTCCAGCATGAGGTCATGCGCTCAGTCAACGCCTTTCTTGTGGCATATCTGATCGTCATTGCCACTTCCGTCCTCATTGTCAGCCTGCACTGTGAGGATATGGTAACCAGCTTCACCTCGGTCGTTACCTGCATCAATAACGTCGGTCCGGGACTCAATCAGGTCGGTCCTGCAGCCAACTTCGGTGCACTGCACCCGCTGAGTAAAATCGTGCTGACTTTCGATATGCTCGCCGGTCGTCTGGAGCTGTTCCCCATGCTTCTGCTGTTTGCGCCGGAAACGTGGAGAAGAAACCGATAAAAAAACTGCCGCTAAACGTATACCGTTTAGCGGCTTTTGCGATGTCGAACGACCACGAATCGTTCCGGTGCTCCACCGACACACCCGAATCGCGGTGTTGCCTTAATCTATCGACAGATGCTTTTTCAGTGCCTTCACATAGGAGTCCGCATAGCGGCTGAATACCACGTTTTTCTTGCGGATGAGACCGATGCGCATGCTGCCTTCCATCTCGAGCGGCCGCGCGATAATGCTCGGACTGTTCAGCTTGCGGTCGATAATGCCCGAGCTGACCGTAAAGCCGTTCAGTCCGATCACCAGACTGAACAGTGTTGCGCGGTCGCGGACCTGAATGGTTTTCGGCATGTCGAGCATGCTGAGCAGTTCCTCGGAAAAATAAAAGGAATTGCGGTCTCCCTGCTCAAAAATCAGATACGGATAGGGCTTCAGTTCATCGAGCGTGATGCACTTCCGGTCTGCGAGCGGATGGTCCTTATTGATGAACACATGCGATGCGGCAGTGAACAGTTCCTCGAACACGAGCTCACTTTTGCGCAGCAGCTTGGAGAGCACGGTTTCGTTGCTCTCGGACAAATACAGCAGACCCAGCTCGCTTTTGCCCGACGCCACATCATCAATGATCTCACCGGTCTGCGTTTCCCGCAGGATAAAACCGTACTGGTCCGCGTCGTACTCCTTGACAACCTCGACGAATGCGTTCACCGCGAACGAATAGTGCTGACATGACACGCAGAACTTGGGCACGCGCTTTTTGCCCACGCCGAAGTGCTCCTGCATGATGTCTGCCTGCTCGAGCAGCATACGCGCAAACGAAAGCAGCTCCTCGCCCTCCTGCGTGACGGTTACGCCCTTGTTTGAGCGCACAAAGGCGGTAACGCCCATCTCCTTCTCTAAATTGTGAATCGCGGCGCTCAAACTCGGCTGCGAGAGAAACAGCCGCTCGGCGGCGTCCGTGATGTTGCCGCATTCGGCCACAGTGACAAGATAGGTCAGCTGCTGCAGGGTCATAGGAAAAAACCTCCGGGAAATAATCTGTATTTATTGTAGCATGTCTGTGCGGAAATACAATGCGGTTTCTTTATCTATTCCCGCAATTTCATGCTATGATAGAGACAAAGGAGAGCGTAAAAATGAAAAATGTACTGTTTTACGGCGATTCCAACACCTGGGGTTATCAGGGCGACGATCCCATGCACCGTCTGGACGCGGACAAGCGTTACACCGGTGTGGTTGCGGCTCAGTTCCCGGACGTGCACTTTATCGAGGAAGGTCTGTGCGGACGCACCATCTGCAGCACCGACCCGATTGATTACGGCCGAAACGGCATGGCAATGCTGCCTGCCCTGCTGGCAACGCACGATCCGCTCGACGTGATCGTTATCATGCTCGGCACAAACGACAGCAAGGCAATGTACGGCCACTCGCCGTTCACCATCAGCGATGCCATGGACCGCACGATCAAGCTGATGCAAAGTCCGCTTTTATGGTCAACTACCATGCAGAAACCGCAGATTCTTCTGGTTGCACCGCCGAAAATGGGCGAAAACCTTGCAGACAGCGTCTACTACGGCATGTTTGACGAAAGCAGTGCCGCACTCATCCGTGCTCTGCCCGCACGGTTCCGCACGCTGGCAGAAAAGTACGGCTGCGCCTTCGTGGACGGCTCGGCTGTCACGGCGGCAAAGTGCTCGGACCAGATTCATCTGACCGCAGAGGAGCACGCCGTGCTCGGCAGGCTCATTGCGGACAAGCTGCGCGAGCTGCTTTAACCCCCTGTTCGAAATCATTTATCATCTTTTTCCCTGCCTTGATACCGCAAACGCGGTAAAATACAAGCACAATCCGTTTTAGCGGAATGCAGGGCGCCAGCCATGGCAGCCGCCGCAGCGCACAAGCGGAAAACAAGCGCAGGCACCTTTCTCCCCGGTTTTGTCAGGTGACAAAACCGGGGTGTTTTTTGCCGCATTTTATCCACAGCCTGTTGATAATTCCTGTGGATTGTGTGTCATTTTTTGCAGAATTTACGCGTAGTTCACTCTGTTTTTCCTATCGGTGTATTTCGTGTCGAAAATCGGACATTTCGTGTGCCCGACCGCACCGCAGAATAGGAAAAGGAGGAATATACCATGAAATTCAAACGCGGCATAAGCCTTGCTCTGGCACTGACTCTTATCGCCGGCATAGGCGGCCCGCTTGATATCCGCGCAGCGGCGGCGGATACCGGCAGTTCGGACGCGCTTGCGGCGCTCGGTATTGATTCGAGCAAAGCGCCCGACGGCTTTAATGCCAACGACCCCAGCAACCCATACGGGCGCAATACCATCAAGGTTACGCCGGTGTACGAGCTGTATACCGTTGGTCTGACAAGTGATGTTCTGCCGTCGGATAAAATCGACCTGGACAAGCGTGAAAGCGCAGAGAAATGCGATACAAGCGTTTCCCAGTCCAACCAGAAGGACAATACCCTTCAAAGCACGCTGTACGGCAATGATGATAACACATCTACCAAGGCTCAGCAGTTTTTGAGCGCTCAGAAGCAGAACCAAACTATTTCTAAGGGTAAAACCACCTCTACCGGCACATACGCACAGTTCCCGACAGGCAGCAAGGGCAATGACGGCTATGCCACCAAGGGCTATCTGACCGGCATGACCAATGCTACTACCGATTTGCAGGATGGTACCGATTACGCTATGGCAGACGTGGCCGCAGGCCATTTCACCTCGAGCAGTAACGCCAAGTCCTCGCAGACGGTCATGGTTTACGCCGGTGACCTGAGCGCGAAAGGCGGTCTGTATCTGCGATTCGGCGATGCTGAATCCGGTGAGTACGGCAAGCCGATCACGCTGCTGGACACCAGCAAGGAAATCGGCAACCCGAATCTGACCGACACCAGCGACGAAGGCAGCACGACCGCCAAAAAGGTCGAAAACTTCGCAGAAAACCCGTATCAGCTGAAAAACTACCTGCAGGTAGCTACCGGTGACTGGGACAACGACGGTAAGGACGAGGTTGCGGTCTATGTGCCGGAGGTCGGCAATTCCCGCATTGAGATTTACGACCTGCAGACTGAAGATTACTCCAATCCCTCTAACTGGAGACAGGCGTGGACGTACTTCTTCCGTGAGGGCAGGGTCGTTTCCAACATGATCTCTCTCGTCAGCGGTGATGTCAACCAGGACGGCGTAGACGATCTCGCCTGCACCTGGGGTTACTACTACGGTCCGCAGCAGAACGCAGGCTCGCGTGCCGTTGTAATGTTCGGCTCCACGAGCGCACACATGCTGCAGAGCTCGCAGGAATTCCCGCTGACCTACGAGGGCAGCAATCTGGTCCGCGCATCCTTCGCCTTCGGCGATATGACCGACGGCGGCAAAACGCTGATTCTGGCGGCTCAGTCGGATGCTGACCTCAAGGCAAATAAGCAGAACACGCGCTATGTAGGTTTGTACGCATGGAACGGCGTCACCTTTAAGCCGTCTGTTTCGCAGAATTTCGATCTGTTCTCCAAGGATAAGAACGGAAACTATATTTACAGCGCAATGCAGAATCACACCGAAAACGGCACCGACGTTTTCCATTCTCTGCCGCTGTGCCCGGCCAATACGGCGATTATCTCCCGTCCGACCGCAGGCGAAAAAGGCGATGACGGCAAGACCAGCGATCTGCTGTACTTTGACAGCCTTGTTATCTCCTGCGATGAGAATGGTCTGAATATCAAGCAGGCACTCGACAACACGGCCGCTATGCCGAGTGAGGACTACGTTGAGTACGATGCATCCGCAGGCTCTGTGACCACCGCGGTGGATAAAGACAACAACACCGCAGGTTCGGGTACGCTGTTCACCCTGACGCAGACCATGTCCAAGGATGAAAACAAGCAGTCTGACTCCTACAACGTCACCGGTAAAGTACCTAAGTACGAGCGCCGTGCCTACTACAAGAGCTGGTGGCACAAGTTGTTCCGTAAAAAGTCCTATTACAACGCTTTTGTCGGCTATGTAGATGCTACTACATCGCAAACAACACCGTACACCACTCGCACGCCGGGTACGACCAGACTTTCGACCGTCAACCTGTTTGACGGCTCTCAGCCGGTAAAAACCGATGTCAACAGCTCGTACACGCTCTGTCTCGCCAACACGGACGACGATACCAGCTACATGACCTACACCGGCAAGCACTATTACACCTACTCCGACCCGCAGGTTCTGGCGGTACTGGCTTCACCTCCGTACTTCTCCGATCTGCTCGACCGTGATGACCTGTCCGGCAACTATGCCGAGTCCTCCACCACCTACTCGAGCATGAAGGGCACCGGGAACGGCACCAGCTCCTCCTCTACCATCTCGGTCGGCGCATACGTCTCCTTTGAGCAGGAATTCTCGGTATTCGGCGTTAAGATCGGCAGCGTTGAGGCAGAAGCCGCCTTTACCTCCGGTTTTACCTACGAGACCGAGCACACCTCCTCGCTCGAGCAATCCATCACCTACGAGACAACCTCCGGCGAGGACAGAGTGGCGTTCTATTCCATCCCGATGGAGATTTACGAGTATACCTCCTACATCCCGGACGGAACAGGCAAATACACTAAAGTAACCTCCACCGTTTCCATCCCGCACGAAGCCTCGATCGGTCTGATCGACCTGTCCGACTACGAAAATATCGCCGAGGATTACAGCGTTCTGCCATCCATTTCGGGCAGCGTGCTGACGCATACGATCGGTGATCCGTCCAGCTATCCGAGCGCACCGAGTGCAGACTCCAAGGCTTATAACGGTGATCCGGCTAAGGTTGACTTCACCGCGGCAGGCGGCGGCTCCGGCATCACGCAGGAGATCAGCTTCTCCACCTCGGACAGCAAAAACTACACCAACACCACCTCTATCGAAACCAAGGCCGGTGCAGGCGCAGGCGGTGTAACCGCAGGCGTTGTGGCAGGTTCGGACAGTTCTGCCGGCAAGGTATCGGTCAATACCGCAGGCGGCTCGTTCTCCGGTTCGCTGCAGAACATGCCGATCGAAGCAAAACCGTACGGCTACGGCATGAACTGGAAAATTTTCTGCTACAACTACCGTAGCGGCAATCAGGCGTTCCCGGTTGTCACCTACGCGGTAACCGGGCATAGCGCTCCGTCTCCGCTGCCGGAGGATTTTGAGCAGGATGTTGCGGCAACCACCGATGATTCCGTCACCCTGACGTGGACGTACGACAAGATCGTTTCCGGTTTCCAGCTGTACCGCTACTACAACTTCCCGGACGGCTCCGGACGCAAGGAACTCGCATTTGTGCCGTTCACCGATGGTGAGCGTCACGATGACGGCACCTACACCTTCAGCTACACGGATAAGAACCTGTCTCCCTATACCGAGTATGAATATCAGATTCAGACCCGCAACAACAACAAGGCTGAGCAGCAGCGCAACAGCATTTACAGCGAACCGCTGACCTGCCGCACCAAGACCACAGCAGGCTATCCCGATATTTCGGTAACGATTGACGGCAAGGAGAAGCAGACGGTTCTGCCGATCTATCCGGATTCCCTGGCAACCGCAACGGTTAAGTATAACGGAGACAATAAAAATCCGGACGGCGGCAAGTACAACAGCGTAAGCTATCAGTGGCAGAAGCTGAACAATGGTTCCTGGACCGAGATTGCCGGCAGCGTTTCCGATACGCTGAGCATCGAAAACGCCGGTTCTGCCGACAAGGGCACTTACCGCTGCCGACTGAATGTGCTCTACTTCGACAACACCGCCCAGAAGGAGTTCAGCATTTCCGCTTACTCGCCTGAGATTACCACACAGTATAGCAAACGCACACCCAAGTGTGAGCTGAATGTTACGGCGAAGAATGTACAAAAACACAACACTGATCAGTTTGACCGCACGCTGCACATCAGCGCTAAAATGAGTTCCGCGTCTGCTACCTCCACCATCCCGACCGGCACGCTCAGCTTCCTGATTCGCGGCACGGACTTCTCTACCACGGTTGCGGCTGAGATTGACAAAACCGGCAAGGTTACAAAGGATGTGATCGTGCCCGCAGACGGCGCCTACACGGTTACCCCGTATTATCCGGGCAGCTATGTATTCAAGGATATGAGCAACGCGGAAGGTCAGATGGTTCTCGTTGGCGAGAACGCGACCGGTTATCAGCTGACGCTCACCACCGGCAAGGATAACAACAGCGTCACCCGCTTCACCTACGGCGATACGGTAACGCCGTCGCTCTCCCGCATGAGTAAGGATACGCAGGGTCTGCAGAAGGTCAATAACGCAACCTTCAAGTATGCAGTTTCCGGTTCCAAGGATTCGCAGCCGCTGACAGAGAACAATAAGCTGAATGTCGGCACTTACACGCTGTATGCTTATATAAACGGCGAAACCAAACCGGTTGCGGAAACTGAGTTTACCGTTGTTCAGCGTGCCGTTACGCTGCGCGTTGTCACTCCGAAGGACGGCGTTGATCAGACTCTGGTCAATCCGAGCACCCAGCTTTCTCTCACGGCAGACACGAAAAACATGACTGCTGATGAGATTAAAGCTCTGCACCTTGACTATACCGCAGTCAACACCGCAGGCAATACGGTAACGCTCGAGCCGAACATTGCACCCAGCAACTACACGGTTTCTCCGTGCAAGACTACCGCTACCAACGAAACGCTGTACAACAACTATGAATTTACCTTTATCCCAGGCGTTTACACGGTAAACGGCACGACTTACATCCTTACCCTCAAGGCTGAGGACTTCGGCGAAGGCGCAAACAGGCACTCTGTCGGTTCTGCGTCGATCATTACCGCAGGTCTGAATGCCGGCAAGGCGGATGACGGCAGTGCAATCTCCAGCTTTACCGCAGGCACCGATGTTACCCTGACGGCTGTGCCGGATGCAGGTTATGCAGTCGATTACTGGACCTATGACGGCAAGGAAATCGAAGACAGCAAGGAGAAGAGCTCGGTTACCATCAAGACCTTTGCAAAACCGGCATCTGTTTTGGTTTACTTCAAGACCACCGATACCAAACTGAATGCTTCCGTTCAGAATAAGCAAGGCGGTACACTCAAATGCACGGATGAAGATGGCTCCGAAAGCCTCAAGAACTTCCCGGCTTACATTGCCAGCGGTGCAAAGTTCAACTTCACCGCAACGCCGAATACCGGCTGGCACTTCAAGCAGTGGATTCTCGCGAAACGCGGTGCAAACAGTTATCCGTCCGGCACCCCGCACGATAACGGATCCAACACGCTCTCTGTTGAGGTTGGCGTGCAGGATATTGATCTGGCTGCCGTATTCGAGCGCGACAGCTACACGCTGACGCTGGAAGGTGAACTGACCGCAAGCTATCAGACGGTTGATCCGAACGATACCTCCAAGACGCTCACCAAGTCTCTCAAGAGCGGCGAAAGCGTCACCGGTGATACGGAAATTACGGTAGCGCCCAAGGCAGGCTATGCTGCCGCCACGGGCGAGACCTATCAGGTGAACGGCAAGGCTGTTGAAGCAGGAAAGCTCAACGCTGACGGCAGCTATACCTTCCCCATCACCGAGAACACCAAGGTTTCGCTCAAGACCGACCGTGCCGCATTTGCGATTTCCACACCGAAAATGGAGCATGGCACGATCATTGCAACCGTAGACGGCGAAGCTGTGGACGATCTGTCCAAGATTCCCGGCGGCAGCAAGGTTGAGCTGCAGGCACGCGCAGACCGCGGCTGGCATTTCAAGAACTGGGTTGTAAACGGTACTGCTCAGGATGAGGCTGCGGCAAAGACCAACGGCACTTACACCATCAGCGAACTGGCCGGCGATCTGTCCATCAGCGCTGAATTTGCCCAGAGCGCTTCCTACACCGCCAAGGCCACCGCTGCAGCCGGCAACGGCACCGTAAAATACACGCTGTATGATATCTACGGTGAGGAAGTTGAGACCAAGGCTATGCCGACTGATGGCGTAACCATCTATAAGGATGAGGAAATCACCTTCCATGCAGCGCCGAAGACTGGCTATCAGGTTGAACAGTGGGAAGTAAACGGCAAAAAGACTGCCGGAAACTCCAAAACCAATCCGGAAGGCAAAATTCGTGCGGACAAGAATATTACTGCAACCGTATACTTTAAGGTTACGGCAAGCTATCCGCTTACTTTCGGCACTGCTGATGAGAACGGCCATCTGACCGCCAAGATTGACGACACCGCGATTAACTCTCAGACCAAGCAGCCGAACGGCAGTGTAATCACCTTCACTGCAGCACCAAACACCCAAAAGATGGTCGAAAAGTGGACGGTTACCCAAGGTTCTATCTCCACTAAGGAAAACGATGCTGCTGTACAGGTTAATGGTGTAAATCTTGTCGATCCAATTTATATTCACACACTCGATGACAACCAGACCATCCGCGTTCACTTCACCGACCTTGTACAGTACGATGCCAAGATTTCCGGCACGAACGGCACCGGCAAATTCACCTACACCACGCCGATTCAGCCGAACGACACCGGTGCAGTCAACAGCGCATCCGCTCAGGTTCGCAAGAACGGCACGGTCAAGCTGACGCTCGCACCGAGCGCAAACTGTGTCGGCATCGCCGAGGAAATCAAGTCCGAACTCCAGAAGGCGGCTCCGAATGCCGTTGTTTCCGTAACCGAGAAGGACGGCAGCTTTGAAGCCGTTATCCGTAACATAACGGCAGCTCTGGCGGTCAACACCGACAATCTGTTCCACAAAACTTACGCAATTACGGCCGGCAAGGCCGAAAACGGCAGCGTTTCCGCTTCTGCGGCACGCGCCAAGGCTGGCGACAAGGTAACGCTCACCGCTGCACCCGCAAGCGGCTATCAGCTGAAAACCCTGACGCTGACACCGGAGACCGCGCTCGACAAGACGGTTTCCGCGTCCACCCTGACCTACACCTTCACCATGCCGGCGAATGACGTTGCAGTCACCGCGACCTTTGCCGTCAAGCCGAGCAGCGGCGGCGGCGCAGGCGGCGGCGGTGGAGCAGGCGGCGGCGCTGTTGCACCGGCTCCGACCGACAGCGGCTCGTCCTCCATTACCGCACCGGACGGCACCAAGGTTCCCGCAACGGTTGAGGTAAAGAACGGCACCGCAGCGGTTTCCGCCGACAGCTCTAAGCTGACTGCGGTTTCCGGCAAGGATTCGCTGACGCTTGACCTGTCCGCAGATTCCACCGTACGCACGGTATCGCTCACCGGCGATGTGGTAGCTGCTCTCGCCGGTGCAAAGAACGGCGCAGCGCTTACCCTGCCGAACGGCACGGTTGCACTCGACCGTGAGACGCTGACCGCACTCGGCAGCGCCGCACAGGCCGATGGTATGGCAAGTATTTCGATCGCTTCCGCCGACAAGTCCTCCCTGACGGACGCTCAGCGCAAATACCTGCCGAAGAACGGCACCATCCTGAACATTTCTGCGCAGGTGCAGCCGAAAAACGGCACTGCAACCCGCATTCATGCGCTGAACGGCACGGCTTCGGTTTCTGTAGCATACAGCCTCAAGAGCGGCGAGAACGCCGCGCATCTGGTTGCATACTATCTTGCTGAGGACGGCTCGTTCGAGAAGCTGCCTGTCATTTATGATGCAGCGACCGGAAAGGCTACCTTTAAGACCACCCACTTCTCCACCTTCGTTATCACCCACGAGTACAGCAGCGACTTCTCCGATGTCAACTTGCGCAAGTGGTTCTACAACGAGGTCAACACTGCACTCGAGAACGGCTGGTTCAAGGGCCTGACCGCAACCAGGTTCGGTCCGGATGACGGCATGACCCGCGCAATGCTGGTTCAGGTGCTCTACCGCATGAGCGGCAGCAAGGCCGCTTCCACCGCACAGTTCACCGATGTGGCGGACGGCAAGTGGTACGCAGAAGCCATCGCATGGGCCTCCGAAAACGGCATTGTCAACGGCTTCACCGACGGCAGATTCCAGCCGGATACGCTGATCACCCGTCAGCAGCTGGCAGCCATCCTGTACCGCTACGATACCTATCGCGGTCATACGCCGCAGGGCAGCGCAGCACTCGATGGCTACGCAGACGCGGCTTCTGTCGAGTCGTGGGCTGCTGAGGCAATGAGCTGGGCGAACGGCAACGGTCTGGTAACCGGCGTTACCCCGACTACGCTCGTGCCGAACGGCACCGCAACCCGTGCTCAGGTAGCGGTTATCCTCAGCCGCTACACCGGCCAGTAATCCCATCCGATCCATACCACCCAACGGATATGGTATGAACAACCGCCCTGCAAGGGCAGACAATACCGACAGCGCCTGAAAACGCACACAAGCGACACCAATCGAAATATGGTGTCGCTTGTTTTTTTGCTTCTCACACGGAATACGCTCACGCAAGAACGAATCGAACAGCCGCAGCATAAATTCCATGCTCATATATCAGCTTCTCCGGCGTGATATACTCTGCCAACCGAATCGCAAGTATTTTCAGGCGCGCGGCTCATTATATCGTACATCATGTTCTATATTTGCATAATACTGTGCAAATTCGACTTATTTTGATTTACAACGTCGTTGCAGGGTGATATACTGAAATTACCATATAAGATGCGCCGGATTATGCTTTGAGGAGAATGCTATAATGACCATGAATGACCCGCTGCTCCGCACGGACAGCTATGCAAAAATCTTCCTGTATAACACCCATGAAACCGTCGCCTGTGTGCCGCGCCACACCATCCGCATGCGCGATAAAGTGCGCCCGGACAAGCTGCGCGAAGCCGTCGAGCAGGCACTGCTGCGCTTTCCGCACATGATGCTGACCGCCGAGCCGACCGAGACCGCGTTCCGCTACCGCCGCAACGTGCAGCCCGCCGTAGTGCTGCCGTTCGACGGCGTATCCACCCGCTACACCATCGGCTCCAAGGATACGAACGGATACTTATTTCTCGTCGGCTACCACGACAAGACCATCTATATGGAGTATCAGCACTCTATCTCGGATGGACGCGGATTCGAGGAGTTTATCCGCTGTGTACTGTTCCAGTACCTGAAAAACTGCGGTTTCCCGGTTGAGAATGACGGCTCTGTGCGCGGCATGGATACCCGCTGGTCTCCCGAGGAGAGCGCAAACGGCTACGAGCAGCTGGCAGACCGTGAATTTTCGCCGGATGGCATCTGGAAAAAGCCGGAGGCTGTTCATGCCCCCGAGGTACAGTGGGGCGCTGACGGCTCCGAGGTCGTCACCGAGGTGACGTTCCCGTTTTCTCAGCTGCACGATTACGCAAAGTCCATCGGCGTCAGTCCGCTGTCTGTACTGGCTCCGCTGATGATGAAAGCGTTTGATGATAAGTTCGGCGGAACGGACAAGCCGGTTATCGCGGAGATTCCGGTCGATTTGCGTCCGCTGCTGCCGACGCTTACCACGCGGTATTTTATTTGCTTTATCGATCTGCCGTATTTTCCGGAATACCGCGATCTGCCGAATGACGAGGTGTTCCGGCGCACGAAGGCGTTTTTGAAGGATCAGATGCAGCGCGAACAGCTGCTCTATCGTGCAAAAGCCGCCGCAGACCGCTGTGAATCGCTGCATGAGGCAGATATGCCGCTCGCAGAGAAAATGCAGGCGGCACAGAAGGTCACGACTGATTTTGTGCTTGAGGACAGCTTTCTCATTACCAATGTCGGCCGGTTCGCCCTGCCGGAAAGCTGCCGTCCGTATGTACTCGATTACGGCGCAATCCTGCCGTGTGCTGTGCAGCCGTTTGCGCTGCTGATCTCGTCGTATGGAGATAAAATGAAACTGTCCGTTGCGCAGCGCGACCACGATATGCAGGTTGTCGAGGATTTGTGCGCCGGTCTGCGGCAGCTTGGCATCCAGCCTGAAACACTCAGCTATCCGTTTGTAGTGACACGGTATAACGGACTTGAGTGCGGGATGTAAGTTCAAAACTGTAATTTCAAAAGCAAAACGCTCAGCTGCCAAACGATAGCTGAGCGTTTCGCTTTCTTTATCCAAGCCGCGCGACTGTGTAGCCGACATACAGACCGGCACCGGTCACAAGTGCATTCTCGTCCACATCGAAGCCGCCGTTATGGTTGGTGATCATCGTGTGCGGCAAATCCGGATTGCCGGTGCCGAGATACGCATATGCGCCCGGCTTATACAGCTCAAACTCGGCAAAATTATCGCCGCTGAGCGACAGCTCACGGTCTGTGACAACGTGTCCTTCTCCGAGCAGCTCGTCCACGACCTCCGCCGCTTCTCTGCAAACCTGCGGGTCATTGACGAGCGCAGCGGCAAAGTCCGTCCACTCGATTTCCGCCGTGCCGCCGTACAGCGCCGCAATGCTCTGCGCGGTCTCACTGACCTGTGCACGAACGCGGTCGCGGCTCTCCTGCGAAATGGTGCGCGTTGTGCCCTCCATTTCAGCAAATGCTGCCACGGCGTTGTAGGTCGTGCCTGCATTCAGCTTGCCGATACCGATGATGACCGGCTCGGTCGGTGAAGTGCGGCGCGTAACCAGTCCCTGCACTGCCACGACAATCTGGCTGGCGATGTACAGCGCATCTACGCCCAGATGCGGCGTGGAAACATGCGTGGACTTACCGTGCACGCGAATGCGGAAATGATCGACTGCGGCGTTGTTGATGCCCGGTTTGAGTCCTACCGTGCCTGCCTCCAAATCATACGCGGTGTGCAGACCGAACACGCGCTCGGCACCATCCAGCACACCGGCTGCGACAAACGGCTTTGCACCTTTTCCGATTTCCTCTCCCGGCTGAAACACAAGACGGACCTTTCCGCTGAACGCGTCTCTGTTCTCCGACAGGATTTTCGCGGCACCCAGAAGGCAGGCAGCGTGCGCATCATGGCCGCAAGCGTGCATGACGCCTGCATTCTCCGAGCGATAGACGCACTTATGCGTCTCCTCAATGGGCAGCGCGTCGATATCCGCACGCAGAACCAACACTTTTCCGTTGTCCTTTGCGCCCTTCAGCGTGCCGAGCACGCCGGTTTCGCCTACGCGCGTGTGCGGAATGCCGAACTTGTCCAGTTCCTCCTCAATGCGCTGTGCCGTGCGGAATTCCTGCAGGCTCAGCTCCGGGTGCCGGTGAAATTCCCGACGGATGGATACGATGTAGTCCTTCGTTTCCGCTGCGGCTTTCTTTACATCCATGACGGCTTTTCCTCCTGTTTATCGGTGTTTCGGTTTGATCTTATCACGCAGACCTTCCAGACGGTTGAGTGCATCGAGCAGCGTTTCGTCCTTTTTCGCAAAGTGCAGACGGATCAGGTTATTGACCGGCTCCCGGAAGAAGCTCGAGCCCGGAACCGCGCCTACGCCGACATAATGCGCCAGATCCTCGCAGAACGCAAGATCGCTCTCGTAGCCGAACTCGGCAATGTCGAGCAGAACATAGTACGCGCCCTGCGGGTCGGTATGGGCGATTTTAAGATCGTCCAGACCTTTCAGGAACAGATCCTTTTTGTGCGTGTACTTGGCCTGCAGATCGTCGTAGTAGTCCTGACCGAACTTCAGACCGGTAACAACAGCCTCCTGCAGGGGGGCTGCCGCGCCGACCGTCAGGAAATCATGCACCTTTTTCGCGCGGTCGATAATCTCCGGCGGCGCGATGATGTAGCCCAGCCGCCATCCGGTAACGGAATACGTCTTGGAGAGCGACGAGCACGACAGCGTGCGCTCCCACATTCCCGGCAGAGTGGCAAAATAAGTGTGCTTGTTGGGTGCGAATACGATATGCTCATACACCTCGTCGGTGATAACGTAGGTATCGTACTTCTCCGCGAGAGACGCGATAATCTCCAGCTCCTCGCGGGTGAACACCTTGCCGCACGGATTGGACGGGTTGCACAGGATGATGGCCTTCGGGTGCTGACGGAACGCGTCCTCAAGCACATTTGCGTCAAAGTGGAAATCCGGCGGCACGAGCGGCACATAGATCGGCTCTGCGCCGGACAGGATGGTATCCGCACCGTAGTTCTCGTAAAACGGGGAGAAAATGATAACCTTGTCGCCCGGATTGGTGACTGTCATCATCGCAGCCATCATCGCCTCTGTGCTGCCGCAGGTCGTGACGATTTCGGTGTTCGGGTCGATCCTGCGGCCCATGAAATAGGTCTGCTTGGCGGCCAGCGCCTCGCGGAAGTTCTGCGAACCCCAGGTGATGGAATACTGGTGGTAATCCTCGTAGGCCACCTGCGCCAGACGGTCGAGCAGCTCCTTCGGCGGCTCAAAGTCCGGGAAACCCTGCGACAGGTTTACCGCGTCATACTGCATGGAAACGCGCGTCATGCGGCGGATGACCGAGTCGGTAAAGCCGGCGGTGCGTTCGGATAAGCTCTGCATGGTTATTTTCCTCCCATAATGTAAGATTTCTGGTCGTTCAGTGTATGTTTCGGGTCGAGAGCGGTCTTGATGGTGTTCATCACGGCAAGATTCTCCTGCGCGGTCTCCCGCAGGAAGTACGACCGCTTGGAAATGCCGATGCCGTGCTCACCCGAGGCTACGCCGCCGTAGGAATACGCCTTGGCGTAAGCCTGCTCCATGTTGTCGTGCAGTTCACGCTCCCAGGTCTGCTGGTCGCGGCCGTCACGCACCACGCAGAGATGCACGTTGCCGTCACCCGCATGGCCGAACGCGATCATACGCATACCCGAGGCGGCCTCCAGCTCGTTGATATAGCGAACGAAATCCGCCGTGTGGCTGATCGGCACGACAATGTCCACCGGCTCCTGCTCGGACACGGTCTCGACCGCCATAACGAGCGCACCGCGCACCTTCCAGATGTCGGCAGCCTGCTCAGCGCTGCGCAGCACGATGTAGTCGATGGCACCGTTGTCAAGTGCAAGGCGGCGCACGCGCTCGATATTCGCGTTGACCTCGCTCTCGTGGCCGTCAAACGTCAGCAGAATGTACGAGCCCGCATCCGGGCGCGGATATTGCACGCCGGAAAAGCTCTCACCGAGGGCTACGACCTTGCGCTCCATGAACTCGACTGCGGTCGGGTTGGCGTTCGCCTGCAAGATGGTCAGCACGCTGCGGATACCCGTGCCGAGGTCAGCAAACGGTACGAGCACGCTCACCGTGGTCTCCGGCTTGGGAAGAAGGCGCAGCAGGCACTTGGTAATAACGGCCAGCGTGCCCTCCGAGCCGATGAGCAGGTGCTTGAGCGACAGTCCGCTCGCGTCCTTCACCTGCTTGCCGCCGACTTTCAGCACCGTGCCGTCCGCAAGAACGACCTCCAGCCCGCGCACATAATCGCGTGTTACGCCGTACTTGACCGCACGCATGCCGCCCGCATTGGTGCTGATGTTGCCGCCGATACTCGAGGCCTTTTCGCCCGGGTCGGGCGGGTAAAACAGACCGTGCTCCTCGACATACGCCTGCAGATCCTTGAGCAGCATACCCGGCTCGACGGTGATGGTCATGGTGTCGCGGTCAAGCTCGAGCACGCGGTTCATGCGGGATACATCCAGAATGATACCACCGAACAGTGGGATTGTCGAGCCCACCAGATTGGTGCCCGCGCCGCGCGGCGTGACCGGGATGCCGTTTTCGTTGGCGTACCGGAGCACGCCGCTGACCTCCTCGGTCGAGCGCGCGAACACGAGCGCATCCGCCGTGCCGGTGCGGCGGCCGAGCGCATCGCTCAGGTATTCCGCCGGGATGTTCTCTGCGAAAAGCAGACGGTCTTCATCCGAAATGATATTCTGCAAAGCCTGTTTGCTTACTTCCATTGCTGTTTCCTCCTGCCAATTCCTGTCGCGAAACTACAGTTTCGCCGACAAGAGGAACGGACCGTGGGCCGTTCCAAAGTCGTCCGAAAGTTCCTATACAGAAACTTTCTCCCTCTTAAAGTATAAAAGCGGTGATACATGCTCCCCGTTTTTATGAATTTGTTTCACAAATTCTATCAAATGCGCGCTTACGCGCGAAAAACCCAATCCGATATAACACTGCATTTGATAGATCGAATGCCGCCGGTTGTTTCCGGCGGCATTGGGAACGATTATGAATTACTTGTCTGCCAGCAGATCCTGATCCCAGCCTGCCTTGATGAAGTAGCCGCCGAACTGGTCGTTGAATACCTTCTCGGTCTCATCGGACTGGAATGCTGCAACAACCTTCTTGTAGGTCTCCAGCTTGTCCGCATCCTCGAGGTCAGCGGAACGCGCTGCGATCAGGTTCCAGTACTCCTCGATGTCCAGCCTGTCATCCTTGTAGATGGCGTCCTCGGTCTTGAGGCCGAAATCCAGTGCGTAGTTGCCGTTTACGACAGCTGCGGTAACGTCAGCCAGCGTGGACGGGATAACATTTGCCTTGAGCTCCTCGATGGTGATCTTGGTGTTGTAGGTCTCGATGTCGTCGATGGTCGGGTTGAACTCTGCGCTGTCCTTGATCTTGATCAGGCCCGCAGCTTCCAGAACCTTGAGGGCACGGCCGCCGTTGGTTACATCGTCCGGAATGGCTACGGTGTCGCCGTCCTTAAGCTCATCAACCGACTTAACCTTGTCGGAGTACAGGTTCAGCGGAATGATAAAGGTGTTGCCGATGTTCTCGATCTCATAGCCGTAGTTGTCGATCTCGCTCTGCAGGTAAATGCGGTGCTGGAAAGCGTTCAGATCGATCTCGCCGTTAGCGAGTGCGTTGTTCGGGGTAACGTAGTCCGAGAACTGTACGAACTCAAGGTCGATGCCCTCGTCAGCCAGCTTTTCCTTGGCCGGCGTCCACAGATCCTCGTAGATGCTGCCGACTACGCCGAGCTTTACGGTTACGGCATCGCCGGAATTGCTGTCGGATGCCTGTGCATTATCGGAAGCTGCGCTGCTCGAGCCGCCGCAGGCGGTCAGGGACAGGGCGAGGGTTGCTGCGGACAGGGACAGTGCGATGATTCTTTTGAGCTTCATTGGGATTACCTCCGTTTATGATGTGAACTTTTTAATTAACTGATGTTAGAGAGTGAGCGACAGCTGATAATTCTCGCTCATGGTCTTGCAGGATGCGTTGAACTTCTCCTGCTCCTCCGGGGTGAGGTGCAGCTCAATGATCTCTGCGATGCCGTCGCGACCCACGATAGCGGGCACGCTGGCGTACACATCGTGCTGACCGTATTTGCCGTCCAACAGAACAGAAACCGAAAGAACGCGGTTCTCGTTGTAGAAGATGGCGCGAACGACCTCTGCAGCAGAAGCGCCGATGCCGAACTCGGTGCACTGCTTGCCGCGCAGGATGGTCCAGCCGCCTTCACGGCCTGCGTCAGCAAGCGCATCCAGGTCGAGTTTGCCGAAGGTGTCCGGATACTCCTCGCGCCACTGGGAAAGCGGCTTGCCCGCGATGGTGACAGCCGACCATGCGACCATCTGGCTTTCGCCGTGCTCGCCGAGCGCGTAAGCGGTGATGGATTTCTGATCAATGCCGATCTCCTGCGCAATCGCGCGGCGCAGTCTTGCGGAGTCCAGCGTAGTGCTGGTGGAGAAGATGCGTTCCGGCGCCCAGTTCAGCGTGTGCTGGATGTAATGCGTGATAACGTCCGCCGGATTGGAAATATTGACGATAATGCCGTCAAAACCGGATTCTTTGATAGATTTTGTTACATCTTTCAGGATGGCGATGGTCTGACCCAGCGTATCCATGCGGGTCTGATTGCCGGTCGGCAGCGGGCCTGCCGAAATGATCATAATCTGTGCGTCCTTGGCATCGCTGTAGTCACCCGCGGTGACCTTGGTGCGAACCGGAAGGTAATTGGTCGCATCGGTCAGGTCGAACGCCTGTGCGACTGCCTTTGCGTGATCGGAGTCAATGTAGACAATCTCGTCTGCCAAACTCTGCGAAATCAGTGCATAGCCAACGTGGGAGCCGACATGGCCCGCGCCCACGATAACAACTTTGCGATTGGAAATACTCATGTCAGACACTCCTTAGTGCGTGTTCTTCTTGACGACCTTGCCGCCAACGAACTCCATAATGCAAACGATGATGACGAGGACCAGCACAGTGACGTTGGTAACGTCCAGCATGTTGCGGTCATGGCCGTAACGGATGGCGAAGTCGCCCAGACCGCCGGCACCGACGACACCGGCCATTGCAGTCAGGTTCAGCAGGCTGATGGCCGTGATGGTTGTGCCGCGCGCGATGGCGGCTACGCTTTCCTTCAGGTATACGCGGAAGATGATCTCCAGCGGTGTGGAGCCCATCGAGAGCGCCGCTTCGATCAGACCGCCGTCCAGCTCGGCAAGTGCACTCTCCACCTGACGGGTGAAGAACGGCACCGCACCGAATACCAGCGGTACGATAGCGCCGCGGACATAGATGGCCGTACCCATAATCGCACGGGAAACCGGCATTACCCACGTCAGCAGGATGATGAACGGGATGGAACGGAACAGGCTGACCAGCTTGTCCAGAATCTGATAGACGATTTTGTTTTCCAGAATGCCGCCCGGCTTGGTGACGGTGATGAGCACGCCCAGCGTCAGCCCGAGCACGAACGAGATTGCACCCGACCAGACCACCATGAGCAGCGTGTCACCGATGGCTGCGTAGAAGTCCGGCAGCTTTGCCATTACGTTTGGAATGATGTTATTCAGAAACTCTTGCATCCTTGATGACCTCCACTCCTACGTTTTTCTCACTGAGATATGCGATTGCCTGCGTGATCTGTTCACGCTCGCCGCTGATAATGGCTACCGTGCCGCCGATCGGTGCATTCTGCACGATGGCGATATCAGAAAAGATGATGTTGAGCACAATATCGAATTTGCGCGATACCGTCGAGATGAGCGGCTCGGATACATTGCGCTGAATGTAGCTCAGGCGCACGATAAGCTCGCCCGGATTGAGCTTGACGACCGGCGAATCCTCCGCGATGAGTTCTTCGATCTTGCGGAGATTGGATGTCGTGTGGATGAAGTTCTTGGTGATGTCCTCTCTCGGGTTGGCGAAAATGTTGAACACCTCGCCGGACTCGACCACCTTGCCGTGCTCCATAACGGCTACGCGGTGGCAGATCTCCTTGACGACCGCCATTTCGTGGGTGATGATAACGACTGTGATGCCGAGGGTTTCGTTCAGGTGCTTGAGCAGCTGCAGAATCGCCTTGGTGGTCTGCGGATCGAGTGCCGAGGTAGCCTCATCGCAGAGCAGCACATTCGGGTCGTTTGCCAGTGCGCGAGCGATTGCTACACGCTGTTTCTGACCGCCGGACAGCTGCTTGGGGTACGCCTCCGCCTTATCACCGATGCCGACCAGATCAAGCAGGCGCTGTACCTTTTCCGCAATCTGCTGCTTGGAAAGGCCGCTGCCGCGCAGCGGATATGCTACGTTGCCGGCTACGGTGCGCGAGGGCATCAGGTTGAAGTGCTGGAAGATCATGCCGATCTTCTTGCGGGCCTGCCGCAGCTCCTTTGCCGAGAGCGACAGCATATCCTGACCATCTACGATCACCTTGCCGGAGGCCGGCCGCTCGAGCAGATTGATGCAGCGCACCAGCGTCGATTTACCCGCACCGGAAAAGCCGATTATACCGAAAATTTCGCCCTTGTCAATCGTCAGCGAAACATCCTGCACCGCATGAACGGTTCGCTTGCCGCTCACAAACTCCTTCGAGATATGTGACAATTCTATCAAGAAAATTCCTCCTTATTCCTCTTAAATGCGCAAAAAAGCGGGAAGCTCGCAGCTCCCCGCTTCAGAAAATGCAATGAATCCGCAAGGACGCGCAGCGTCAGGCAAGCCGGTTCAAAGTAATTTCGTATTCTGTCGGTCAGGCAGCATCTGAGCATAATACAGCATGTTCATACACATTCGACCCGACATTCGTGCGTTTACGATGAACATTTTGCTCGCTCCCTTCCGATTCCCTACTGGATTTGTTGGTTATAGAATAACACAGCCAATCCCCAGTGTCAACCTCGGAATTGTAGGAATTTTGTTTTCTGGCGGTTTTGCCAGTTTTGTATAAATCAAGTCAGTAAAATCTATGGGATTTAACTGATATTTTCAGCAGTTTGCTGTAATTCAAAGTGGTCTTCTTAGCAGGCATATTGGGTGTTGTACTTTTTATCGGACTTTAACTGTTATATACTGTATATAACAATTCAATAGAAGGTGATCGCTATGGATAAAAAATTCTACGCACACACCCGCCCAATCAATGAAAACGGCGTTGAACGCACAGAATATCAGCTTCTCTCCGATCATGAGTACGGTGTCGGCACGCTCTGCGGGCAGTTTGCCGAAGCATTCGGTGCACAAGCCGAAGGTCACGAGGCCGGTGTTCACCACGATGACGGCAAAGCAGCCGCCGCATTTCAGCACCGTCTTCTGGATAATGGTCCAAAGGTCGATCATGCAACCGCCGGTGCACAAAACATCATGTTGACAAACAATCTGCTCTTAGCCGCTTGTGTCATGGGGCATCACAGCGGTCTGCCGGACTTTGGCAGTACAAAAGACCCGCTCGGTGCACCTACTTTCACCGGCAGAATAAAAAAGTGGGGCACTCCCGCTATTCCGCCGCTCGACCCGGATTATCCCATTCCGCCGGTACGCCTGCCGCAGCGTCCAGTCACCAGGCCGTCGCTTTCCGAGTCATTCCGCACGCGCATGCTGTACTCCTGTCTGGTAGATGCGGATTATCTGGACACCGAGCAGTTCATGCAGGGCGATATGCCGCGCGGCACCGGAGATTCACTTGAAACGCTGCTCACCCGCTTACAGGCCAGGCTAAATAAATGGGACAACCCGACTTCCGAGCTGAACAAGCTGCGTCAGCAGATCTTGCGGGCGTGCGTTTCCGCCGCAGCCAATCCCAAGGGCATTTACACGCTTACGGTTCCGACCGGCGGCGGCAAAACGACCAGTTCTCTCGCATTTGCGCTGCATCATGCCGTTGAGCACGGTATGAAACGTGTGATTTATGTTGTACCGTACACCTCCATCATCGAGCAGAATGCCGATGTTTTCCGCGGTATTTTAGGCGATGAGAACGTACTCGAGCATCACTCCGGTGTACAGTTCGAGAACGATGAGGAAAACGGCAATCCCGATCCCAAGGCACTGGCCGCCGAAAACTGGGACAGCCCGCTCGTTATCACAACCGCTGTTCAGTTTTTCGAGTCGATGTACGCTAACCGTTCCTCACAGTGCCGCAAGCTGCACAATCTGGCGAACAGCGTGATTATTTTCGACGAAGCGCAGATGCTTCCGCTGTGCCACCTGATGCCGTGCGTTGCAGCCATCGGTGCTCTGGTAGAGCAGTTCGGCGCAACTGCTGTGCTGTGTACGGCTACCCAGCCGGTACTCGGCGATTTGATACAACGATTCGCTCCGTCGCACGCGGTTTCCGAGATTTGTCCGGAGATTCCGTTCTATTTTGACAAATTCCGCCGTGTGACATTCCGGCAGATCGGTGTACTCGAGGATGACGTACTCGCTGAGCAGCTGTGCACACATGAGCAGGTTCTCTGCATCGTCAATTCCCGCAAAGCGGCGCAGGCTATTTTCTCGAAATTGCCGGAGGAAGGCAGTTTCCACCTGTCCACATTGATGGTGCCGAAGCATCGCCGTGCGGTGCTCGAGGAAATCCGACGCCGACTGAATGACGGTTTGCCCTGCCGTGTCGTATCGACTTCTCTTGTTGAAGCCGGTGTTGACATAGATTTCCCCGCCGTTTATCGTGAACTGGCGGGTCTAGATTCCATTCTGCAGGCCGCCGGACGCTGCAACCGTGAGGGCAAGCGTGCCGCAGAGGACAGCATTGTTACCATTTTCCGCCGCACGGAGAAGGCTCCGCCGCTGTTTGGACAAGCCATCGGTGCGACAAATACTGCGCTGGATAACAATGCCGATCCCGCTTCTCCGCAGACAATGCAGAGCTATTTCAGCGAACTCCGCAAGCTGAACGGTTCCGCGATTGACAAAATCGGCGTGATCGACGCGTTTGAACGCGGACGCGACGGCTCTCTGTATCCGTTCCGCACGATCGCCGAGAAATTTCACATGATCGACAACGACACACGCACAGTTTATATTCCGTGGAAGGACGGTTCCGAACTCATTGAGCGGCTTTGCGATGGTGCGTGCTCTAAAAAGCTGTATCGGCAGCTTGGGCAGTATGCCGTGCAGGTGTATGATGGGCATTTTCAGGCGCTGTACGACGCCGGTGCACTTCAAACCGCCGATGAAACCAACGGCCTGGACGACCGCAGTGCTATTCTGTGTGATCTGTCGCTGTATGATGAGAAAACCGGTCTGTCGCTCAAGGCTGACAGCGGTCAGGCGCTTTTCGGATAATTTTTCGCGTAAAAAGGAAAACGGGAGAATGTGATAACATTCTCCCGAGTTTCCAAACACTTAATTGACAATATTTCTATCCACACTGATGATTCAGCGACAATTAGACTATATCAAACTCTATGTTTGTTGTCAAATGTCCAAATTTTACATTCTCTCCGTAATACATAATGTACAATGAAATTTGTAATTTACAATGAAAAAACTCTTGACTTTGTAGACGTAAGGGCGTACTATAAAATCAAGATAAGGAAAAATCACTCTATATTTTATTTTGAAAAGGAGGGGAAATATACCAATGTCAATTCAAGTTGAAGTCAGCGGTCCATACGCTCTATTCAGCCGACCTGAAATGAAGACCGAACGCGTCAGCTATGACTGCATGACACCCTCGGCGGCACGCGGACTACTGGAAAGTATTTACTGGCACCCCGGTCTGCGCTGGATCATCGACCGCATTCATGTCTGTGCGCCGATTCACTTCACCAACATCCGCCGAAACGAGGTAAAGGACACCATTAACGCGCGTTCGGTCAAGGCGTGGATTGCAAAACCCAAGGGTGAGCTGTTCCTCGCTGCGTCGGAAAGCATTCAGCAGCGTGCCGCAATGGTACTGCGTGATGTCCACTATGTCATTGAAGCGCACTTTGAAATGACCGACAAGGCTGCGCCGACTGACAATCCAGGCAAGTTTCAGGACATTATGAAACGCCGTCTGCGCCGCGGACAGTGCTACAGCATGCCCTACTTCGGCACACGGGAATTTCCGGTAAAGTTTGAGCTTTGTGAACAACTTCCGCCTTGTCCGGAGGAACTGCTCGGTGAACACGATCTCGGCTGGATGCTGCTCGACATGGATTACAGCGATCCCGCCAATATCACACCGATGTTCTTCCGCGCCAAGCTGGTAGACGGTGTCATGGAGGTTCCCCCGATTCACAGTGCGGAGGTGGTCAAATGATTTTGCAGGCGCTGACGCAATATTATGATGCCCTCAATGCCCGCGGTGAAATTGATGCGCCCGGTTGGGGCAGACCGAAAATCAGTTATGCGCTCCAACTGCGGGAAAACGGTGAACTCGCCCAGGTTATTCCGCTGCTGCATGAAGTGGATGCAGGCAAAAAGAAAGTGCTCCGTCCGCGCGAGGATATTCGTCTGCCGGCGGCAGTCAAGCGTTCTTCCGGTGTTGCGTCCAACTTTATGTGGGATAATTCGGCATATCTGCTTGGCATAGACGCAAAAGGCAAACCGGAACGCAGTCTGCAATGCTTTCACGCCGCTGCCGAGCTGCACCACAAGCTGTTAGGCACTGTGGACTCTCCTTTCGCACACGCAATTCTCTCCTTCTTTGATACATGGCAGCCTGCCGAAGCTGCACAGCACCCTGCTCTTGTCAATGATTACGACAAAATCATTTCCGGTGCCAATCTGGTATTTTATGTGAATAGGCAGTATCCGGCAGATGATCCGGCCATCTGCGCTGCATGGCAGGCGCATTATGACAGTGACTCCGATGCACCCAAACAGCAATGTCTTGTCACCGGCGAACTCGATGAGATTGCCGCCGTTCATCCTGCCATCAAAGGTGTGCGTGATGCGCAGTCCAGCGGCGCCGCACTTGTATCGTTCAACGCACCCGCCTTCTGTTCCTACGGTCACGAGCAGAACTACAACGCACCTGTTGGCAAGCACGCTGCATTTGCTTATACGACGGCGCTCAATCACCTGCTGGCTGACCGCGAGCATACGCAGTACATCGGCGACACCACTGTCGTTTGCTGGGCGGAGACCGCGGAACCGCAGTATACTGATTTTTTCAGCTGCCTTATGGGCAATAACACGCAAAGCTGGTCGGATAATGACTTATCCGCTGCGCTCAAACACCTTGCAGACAGCGAACCGTGTCAGGAATTAAATCTTGATCCTGACCGTGCATTCTACATTCTCGGTCTGGCACCGAATGCTGCGCGTCTGAGTGTGCGATTCTTCTATAAAAACACGTTTGGTGAATTGATGAAGAACGTCAACGCGCACTATGAACGTCTGGAAATCAAGCGTCCGGCGAAGGCGCCTGCCGGCTTTTTGCCGCTGTGGCAGCTGCTTGCCGAAACCGTCAACCAGAGTGCCCGCGACAAAAAGCCGAGTCCGGTTATGGCCGGTGCAACTGCCCGCGCCGTCTGGAACAACGACCGCTATCCGGCTGCACTGCTGAACGGTGTTATGCTCCGTATCCGCGCAGATTCTGAGATAAACTGGCGGCGTGCCGCAATTATCAAGGCATATTACCTAAAAAACAAGGACAAGGACTGTCCCGAGGAGGTTTTAACTGTGAGCCTGAATGAATCCAGCACCAATATTCCCTATACGCTCGGACGGCTGTTCTCGATATACGAAGCCGTACAGCAGGCAGCAAATCCGGGCATCAACACCACCATCAAGGATCGGTATTTCAACTCTGCCGCTGCAACACCTGCCACGATCTTTCCGATTCTCGGCAATCTGTGCCAGAAGCACCTGCGCAAGCTGGATAAAGGTCTGCAGACGTATTATAACCAGCAGATTTGTAAAATCAAGGATATTCTTAGTGAAACCTATCCAACTCGACTGAGCCTGCCGCAGCAAGGTTCGTTTGACCTCGGCTACTATCACCAGACACAAAAGCGTTACACAAAAAAGGAGGACAAGTAAATGGAACCCATCAAAAACCGCTATGAATTTGTAATCTTTTTCGACGTGGAAAACGGCAATCCGAACGGCGATCCGGATGCGGGCAACATGCCGCGTATCGACCCGGAAACCGGCTACGGTCTGGTGACCGATGTATGCCTCAAGCGCAAAATCCGCAACTATGTAGAGATGGCCAAGGAAGGCGAATCCGGCTACCGCATTTACGTTAAAGACAATGTGCCGCTCAACCGCAGCGATGCGGAAGCCTGCGCTTATGTCGGCGTAGCGCCGGACAAGCTCAAGGATGCAAAGAAGAAGGACGATCAGCTTGACAGCAAGCTGCGTGACTTTATGTGCCAGAATTTCTACGATATTCGCACATTCGGTGCGGTTATGACCACCTTTGTCAAGGGTGCGCTCAACTGCGGACAGGTGCGCGGTCCGGTACAGCTTGGCTTTGCCCGCAGTGTGGATCCCATTGTGCCGCAGGAAGTCACCATCACGCGTGTTGCCATCACCACCGAGGCTGACGCAGAGAAAAAGGGCACCGAAATGGGCCGCAAGTACATCGTGCCTTACGGTCTGTACCGTGCGGAAGGCTATGTTTCCGCCAACCTCGCCCGCAAGACGACCGGATTCTCTGAGGCTGACCTTGAACTGCTGTGGACGGCAATCATCAACATGTTCGAGAACGACCATTCGGCTGCTCGCGGCAAGATGGCTGTACGCCAGCTGATTGTGTTCAAGCATGATTCCGAGCTTGGCAACGCACCCTCGCACAAGCTGTTTGATCTGGTTCATGCCGAGCACAACGAAGGCGTGATTGCGCCGCGTGCGTACACGGACTACACCATCACGGTTGACGAAGCCAACCTGCCGGCCGGCGTGACCTGCAAGATACTGGGGTAATCTACGCCGAGGAGGACTTCCTCCAGCTCTCCGGTTTGCAGCATTTCGCATTCTGCCGTCGGCAATGGGCGCTCATCCATGTGGAGCACCAGTGGGCGGAGAATTACCGCACGGTGGACGGCTCGATTCTGCACGAGAAAGCGCACGGCGGCGGCACAGAAAGCCGCGGCGACCTGCTGATTGTTCGTGCCATGCGCATCCATTCGACGGTGCTCGGCGTGTCCGGTGAATGCGATGTGGTGGAATTTCATCGCTCGGAAAACGGCGTTGCCCTGCAGGGACGAGACGGACTGTGGTCACCGTTTCCGGTCGAATACAAGCGCGGCAAGCCCAAGCCGCACGACGCGGACGAGCTGCAGCTGTGCGCTCAGGCGATGTGCCTTGAGGAAATGCTATGCTGTCAGATTTCCGACGGTGCGCTGTTCTACGGTGAACCGCGCCGACGGACGCCTGTCGAATTTACAGCCGAACTGCGGCAGCGTGTACGCGACAGCCTTGCCGAAATGCACGACTATCTGCGCCGCGGCTGCACGCCTAAGGTAAAACCGCAGAAAGGCTGCTCGGCCTGCTCGCTTAAGGAATTATGTTTGCCCAAGCTGATGAAGGCAAAATCTGTCTCCGGCGCTCATGGGCGCGTGCGCAAAACGCGCGGGAGCGTGGATTGAAATTTGACTTCCGGCAGCTTATCGATCTCGCTCTGCGTCGCTCCCTTCACGGGAGCGTGGATTGAAATACTTGTTGTAGTCCTCGCCGGTGATTTCCTTATGTCGCTCCCTTCGCGGGAGCGTGGATTGAAATGCCATTATTCCGGAATCACCTCCGTCCACGCGCTGGTCGCTCCCTTCACGGGAGCGTGGATTGAAATAATGTGTACTTGTGTTGTATGTGTTTATTATATACGTCGCTCCCTTCACGGGAGCGTGGATTGAAATTTCTAACGTGTTGAACGTCATTGACAGTGAGGAGTCGCTCCCTTCACGGGAGCGTGGATTGAAATCGCCGTCAGCCGCTTGAGATCGCATCGACCGACGTCGCTCCCTTCACGGGAGCGTGGATTGAAATGATCATCACGAATGCTGCGTCTGGTCTCAAGAGCGTCGCTCCCTTCACGGGAGCGTGGATTGAAATTTCGCCATGTTGGCGAGCAGCTGGCTTGCCTCGGGTCGCTCCCTTCACGGGAGCGTGGATTGAAATACTCAAATTTATAGTTTTTGCGCTCTGTGTAGTAGGGTCGCTCCCTTCACGGGAGCGTGGATTGAAATGCCGTCTGCAACGTGACGAGAGGCAGCACCAACTACGTCGCTCCCTTCACGGGAGCGTGGATTGAAATTTATATTGTCGAAAGACAAGAACGAAACGGAGGCTGTCGCTCCCTTCACGGGAGCGTGGATTGAAATGTCCAAATCAGACGGCTGCTCTTCGCTTTCCGGTGTCGCTCCCTTCACGGGAGCGTGGATTGAAATGGGTCAACTGCCATGGTATCACCTCCCTGTTATAGGTCGCTCCCTTCACGGGAGCGTGGATTGAAATATTTTGTACCTCCTGTTAACCTAAACCGATCTGTGTCGCTCCCTTCGCGGGAGCGTGGATTGAAATGCTCTGCGCTTTGCTGCCATGTCAAGCAATTCTGCGTCGCTCCCTTCACGGGAGCGTGGATTGAAATGTTGGTGCTGCGCGCCGGTTCTGCCGCTTCGATGTCGCTCCCTTCACGGGAGCGTGGATTGAAATTACGCTGACCGGCGTAAAAACAGCCTGATCTCCGTCGCTCCCTTCACGGGAGCGTGGATTGAAATTTTTGATCTGTCGGCAACTATGACTACTGCTGTTGTCGCTCCCTTCGCGGGAGCGTGGATTGAAATTTGTAATCACCCGCCAGAATGCGGAACTGTACGCGTCGCTCCCTTCGCGGGAGCGTGGATTGAAATGTGCGACAGCTTGACCGCCTCGTCCGCTTCGGATGTCGCTCCCTTCGCGGGAGCGTGGATTGAAATGGTATTGTGTACGTTTGCTGAGTAATCTCTGCACGTCGCTCCCTTCACGGGAGCGTGGATTGAAATACCTCGCGGATGAGCTGGGTCGGGTCAGCGGTCGGGTCGCTCCCTTCGCGGGGGCGTGGATTGAAATAAATGTCCGTTTCCCAATGTCAACGGCTATCTGTGTCTCTCCCTTCACGAGAGCGACACAGATAGCCGCATCGCCTCCCTCCCTTCCAGCATCGCCAGTCTCCATCCCTTCACGATTTTCCCCAACCCGACCAAAACATTTGCACATGTCATGACACATGTGCTATAATAACTCCAATACCGCTATTGACAGCGCCGCACAGATTGCTGCGGCGTTTTGCCGGGAAGGAGAAAAATCAAATGAAAGCATACTTTGACAGCATCGAAAAGGAGGTTCCGGAGCAATTACAGCAGGTTTTCCTTAATCGCCGCGATACGGCTGTCATTACGATTGACATGCACGATGGACACCTGTCAACCGACCCGGACTGTCCATGTCCGTCTCCGCGAGGACGCGAGATCATCGAACCGCTCAATCATTTCATGAACGAAGCACGCACGCTCGGTCTGCCAATCATCCATGTCCGCTCAACGCTGCGTAAGGGCGGCGCAGACGAAAAGCTGTTTCCGTCTGCGTGGCGCATGGTGTTTCCGGTTACGGTCGGTGAGATTCCCAACATCGCAGAGCACGCCATCGAAGGCACACGCTGGAACAAAATGTCCATCGATGTACACGACGAGGACTACATGGTGACGACCAAAAAGCGCCTGAGCGCGTTCTATCCGACCGATCTGGAGCTGCTGCTGCGCAACCTCGGCATCCGCCGCGTGGTGCTCACCGGCTGCATGACCGACTGCTGCGTTATCAACACCGCCTTCGATGCCGCAAACCGCGATTTCCGCGTCGTCGTGCCGCGCGACCTGACCCGCGGCTCCGAGCACCTCGAAGAGCCTGCGCTGCGCATGATCTCGCTGCATCTGGGACTTGTCGTGGATTCGGATGCGCTGCTCGATGAGTGGCGTTCTCAGGACTAAATGCATACCTGAAATTACATATAAACAAGAAAACAAGGTGACATAAAATGAAAATCGGCAGAACAGAGAAAATCTGGCTGGCGTCTGTGCTGTTCTTCTGGGTATTCTATAATTTCCCGGGCTTCCCGCCCTACGGCAGCGAGACCGCCTGCATCGTACACGGCCTGATCAGCTTTGTCGGCACGGTGCTCTCCGTGTATATCGGCTGCAAGCTGACCGAAAAGGAATATCCTCTGATTGAGGATGAGGAACAGGACGAAACGGCTGAGGATAATACGCCTGCCGCTTCCGAAACGCAAAAAGAATCGGACAAATAAAGGATAACAGAGAAAATGACAACACAGGGTTTACTTTCAGGCAAAACGGTATGGATCGTTTTTGCGGCATATTTTCTATTTTTGATCGCTATCGCACGCTACACCACATGGAAGGAAAAACGTGACGCAGGCAAGGTCGATCTGCAGGGCGGCCGGTTCAAGTGGCCGGTCATGGTCATGACCTATATCGCCTCCTGCATGAGTGTATGGGTGTTCTTTGCAGGCCCGGGCGCGTATTACCGCTACGGACTGGGCTACTTCTTCTCGGAGATGTGCATCTACTCCATGTTCCCGATCATCTGCTACTTCACGATGACCAAGGTATGGCTGGTCAACCAGCAGAAGCACTTCACCACCCCGGCGGATTTCTTCTTCTGCCGCTACAAGTCCAAGGCGCTGACCGTTATCATCGACATTGTTTACATTATCTGCGCTGTGCCGTTTATCTCGGCAGTACTGGTAGCCGGCGGACGTGCAGCTGAGGTGGCCACCGGCGGCGCGGTATCCTCGCAGACATTTACGCTCATTTGCGGCATTATCATGACGGTATTCGTCATGCTCGGCGGCGTAAAATCCACCGCACTGGCGGATGCTGTACAGGGCTGGTTCTTCATTCTGGCGCTGTGGGCAATTATTTTCGTAACACTCAAGATCGTATTCAACGGCTCAATCATCGAGGCATTCCAGACCGTCCGCGTGCAGACACCGGACTGGTTCTCCTATCCGGGTCCGATCGGCATATGCACCTATCCGTCGCGCGTCAGCTATCCGCTTGCGTGTGCATTCGGCTACACGCTGCTGCTGCCGCAGGTGTTCGTGCGCTCCGGCTATTACAGCGCGGGTCTGAAGGACCAGCGTCAGATGGCGTTCCTTGCACCGTTCCTGCAGATCATCGTCTGGGGCGGCACAATGCTCATCGGTCTGGTCGCGCTGGCTGCCATGCCTGACCTTACCAGCTCGGAAACCGAACTGGTTATCCCGTATATGTGCAACATCATCGCGGGCACGCACGGTCTGCTCGCGCAGATTCTGATGATCGTGTTCCTCATCGGCGTACTGGCGGTCGGTCTGTCCACCGCAAATGCGCTGCTGATGGTCATGTCCTCTATCATCTACAAGGACCTGCTGGTCGGTATCGGTCACTGCAAATTCAAGGCATCCGAAACCTCGGTTATCCGCGTGGTAATTCTGCTGTTCGGTGCCGTAACGGTTGCCGTATCGCTCATGCACTGGGAATACGTCTACAATCTGATGATTTTCGCGGATTCCCTGGTCGAATCGCTGTTCCCGGCGCTGGTATTCGGCATTTACTGCAAGTGGGCAACCCGAAAAGCCGCTATCACCTCGATTTCGGTCGGTGCGATCATCATCTGCCTAACCTTCTTCGTCTGGGATCTCGGCTATGTGTGGTACGGCACGATCGGTCTGGCGACCGCGTTCGTGCTGATGTATGTGGTCTCTAAGCTGACAAAGGACGACCCGAAGGACAGCGAGGACTTTTACGAGGCGCTTGACTCCGGTCACAGACGCTTCATGCGCATCAAAGCAAAAATTAAGTAACGGCAGGAGGGCGAAATCCCATGCTACGATTTACGCTCAATGGCACACAAATTGAAATAGAAGACGGTGAAAACCGCACTTTGCTCGAATATCTCCGCAATGTAAAGTGCATGAAGGGCACAAAAGAAGCCTGCAGCACCGGTCACTGCGGCGCGTGCAGCGTGCTGGTGGACGGCAGGCTGACGCGCTCATGCGTGACGCTCGTGCGCCGACTGGACGGCAAAGCCGTTGAGACCATCGAAAACGCACCGAATGACACCATGCTGCGGGTGATTCAGCACTCGTTTCTCGATGTCGGCGCTGTGCAGTGCGGCTTCTGCACACCGGGCATGGTGATGGCGACAAAGGCGCTGCTGCTGCACCATCCGGCTCCGACCGAGCCGGAAATCTGCGACGGGCTGAAAAACAACTACTGCCGCTGCACCGGCTACGTCAAAATTATCGAGGCGGTCAAGCTGGCAGCGGCGCGGCTGCGCGGGGAAGATCCGGATATCGACAGCTTCCGCAGCCACGAAAGCACGGTTATTGTGGTCGGAGAAAATCAGGTCGTGCCCGAAATCACCGGTTCCGCGGTCGGCAAGTCGGTCTGGGATGTGGACGGCATGGACAAGACCGGCGGCAAACTGAAATTCTGCGACGACCTCACCGCTGAGGACATCGGCGCGGATACCCTGCTGCACGGTGCATTTGTCTGGGCGCCGGCGCCGCACGCAAAGATCAACGCGGTGGACTACTCCGCCGCCGAACAGGCGGAAGGTGTGGTGCACATCGTGACGGCGGCTGACGTGCCCGGCATGAACAAGGTCGGCACATGGACACCGGAGCAGCCGGTCTTTTGCACGGATGAGGTGCGGTTTCTCGGTGACCATCTGGCGCTGGTTGTCGCGGATACGGCGGCGCACGCGAGAGCGGCCGTCAAGCTGGTCAAAATCGACTATGAAGAACTGCCCGGTATCTACACCATGGCGGACGGCTACCGCAAAAACAGCTTCATCGTGCACACCGGCCGCGTCAGCGGCGATGTGGAACAGGCAAAGCAGCGGACGGACATCGTCAAGCTCAACGTCTCCAAGGATATTGAGCCGCAGGAGCACGCCTGCATGGAGCCTGTTTCGGCTATCGGCATGGTGCAGGACAGCAAAACGATCCTCTATTCCTGCACACAGGCGCCGTTTGAAATCCGCAGTATGCTGGCAAAGATTCTGGACAAGCCGGAGGAGAATATCCGCGTTATCGTGACGCCGCTCGGCGGCGGCTTCGGTAAAAAATGCGACTCATTTCTCGAAGCACCGGCGGTTGTTGCCGCTCACGCCTGCAGCAAGCCGGTCAAGATTACGCTGACGCGCAAGGAGGATTTGATCCTCACCACCAAACGCCACGGCTACCATACGGATTACGAGATTGGCTTCACGCCGGACGGCAAGTTCCAGTATCTAGACTGCCGCATGTTCTCGGACGGCGGACCGTACGAGTGCGAAAGCTACGGCACGCTGATGACCGGCGCACTGATGAGCGGCGGGCCGTACATCATTCCCAATGTCAAGGTGGAAGGCTCAGCGATCCGCAACAACAATCTGCAGGGCGGCGCGTTCCGCGGCTACGGCATCAATCAGGCTGCAATCTCCATTGAAACTGCGATGGACATGATGGCGGAAAAGCTGGATATCGACCCGTTCGAGCTGCGCCGGCGCAATGCCGTCTATCCGGGTGCGACCTCGGTCGGCGGTGAGGTGCTCAAATACAGCATGGGTATGATGGATACCATCAATCAATGCGAAAAAAGTTTGCGAAAAGCACTCAAGGAGTACGAAGGACAGTATCCCAAGGGCAGCAAGGTGCTCGGCTGGGGCATGGCCTCGGGATTCAAGAATGTAGGCGTCGGCAAGGGTATTTTCACCGATGACGGTGCGTGCCGGCTAATTCTGCAGGGCGACGGCCGCCTGCACATGATCGTTTCCGGCACGGATATGGGACAGGGCTTCCGTACTGCCATGACACAGATCGCGGCGGAAACGCTGGACATGGATATAGGAAATATCTTCATCACGAACGGCGACACTGAGCTGACCATCCCGACCGGCGAATCGGTTTCCGAGCGGCAGACGCTGTGCGGCGGCCGTGCGGTATATGAGGCGTGCGTCAAGCTCAAGCAGGATTTAGACAGCCGTCCGTGGCGGCCGGGCGAGGAACGCCGCGCGGAATACTATTATGCATCCGACCCGTGCTTCGCCATCGGTGATTTTGAGGGTGCAAAGCAGCGCGGTGCGAAATACCGGAATTTCCCGGCGTATGCGTATGCCACGCAGGCCGCCATTGTCGAAGTGGACAAAGAAACCGGCGAGGTCCGGCTGCTCAAAATCATCGCGGCGCACGATGTCGGCCGCGCCATCAATCCACATATCATCGAGGGTCAGATGCACGGCTCGTGCTCGATGGGACAGGGCTACGCACTGACCGAGGGATATCCGACGAAAAACGGCTATCCGGTCAAGACGCTGTACCGTCAGCTGGGTCTGCCGCGCGCCGAGGATACGCCGGATTACGAGATTATTTTAATCGAGGACCCAGAGCCGCAGGGCCCGTTCGGCGCAAAAGGCATTTCCGAGGTTGCGACCGTGCCCGTCACACCGGCTATCCTGAACGCCGTGTCGCGTGCCATCGGCGTGCGCATCAATAAGGTACCCGCGTCGCCCGAAGTCGTGCGCGAAGCCATCCGCACCGGCAAGTGTGAGGTGCCCACCATGGAGCAGCAGCTTCAGGCGCTCGAAAAGGATTGCGAATGTCACCGTCCGTCGGACGGTGTGCAGTGAAATTTCTTGTCGTTGTTTACAATGACAGTCGAAACAGCATCACCACCTATAGCGCAAAGACCCGGAATCTTTTTCGGAAGATTCCGGGTCTTTGCCGTTTTCACTTATTTTCCGTCTGTTTTTTTACCGCCTCTGCGATTTTGCGATACTCCGGCACATCCACGCCGTACTGCTCCGCCAGACGCACAACCTGATAAATCAAACCATCCACCTCGGACTGCTTACCGGCTTCCATATCGCGCTGCATAGAGGTAGACGCGGTCGGTGCAAGCGCATCCAGAATGCGTAGGTTGCGCTCGACCAGCTCCCCCGGCCTGCTCTCCAGCGGAATACCCATCTTGTCCGCCAGCGCAACGACCTCTTTCATCAGGCGTACAAAGCTGTCGCGCACCTCGCCCGGATGCTGCATTTCCGCAGCTTTCGCGTGATAATACTGTCCGCAGGCCGCATTCGGCGACACATACGCAAATTTGAGCAGCGTGTCGCGCTCGACATACGAAGAATAAACCGGGTCGATTCCGGCGTTTTTGAGGTCAGTCTCGACCTGCTGCAGCACCGGATGATCGGTCTTGTGGCTCGGCAGTCCGTACACGATACGGCAGATCGCACCGTGCTTCTGAATGACGCCCGGCGCAATCCTGTTGGCCGAAATGTAGATGCAGCCGTCCGTGACGAGCAGCTCAGGCAGCTCCGCCTGCAGGGCACGGCCCGTGCCGTAGATGTTAAGCACCGGAATAACTACCGTGTCCCTGCCTGCTGCCTTGCGGATGAACGGCACGGTATCCGCGAGAGAGTATCCCTTGACACACACGAAAATCACATCCGGCGCGGGAGCGCCCTGCTCCCGCGCGGCAAGAAAGCCGTCCATGTCGATCGCCTTGACCGGAATACTCTCGCGCTCATTTTCTCCGGATACAAGCGTCAAGCCATGCTCCTGCAGGACCGCAAGATGCTTTCCGCGTGCAATAAGTGTGGTATCCGCACCGGATTTGCTCAAATACGCGCCTACCGGTCCGCCAACGCCACCGGCACCGATAATCATATAACGCAGCTTCATCCTCTGTTCCTCCGATTGCTTTTTCTGCATTATAGCACAAAATCGGCAATGTATCCACAAGTCTGTGGATATCTCTGCGAAGCGCGTGATTCTCCGCTTCTGTCATTGCATTTGTTCCCTTTTCACGATATAATGATTTTTATATAACTTTCTCACCCGTCTAATTTGTTCGACAAAATTCGACAGCCTGCAAGGAGGTCATTGCACATGGCTGGCAACCCCAAAAAGAAAAGCACCGGCATCGTCAACGCCGCCATTGGCGCGCTGGCAGTCGTGCTGGCTATATTGATTGTCTGGATGATGAACCTCGTTTCCGGTATTCAGGGCACCGCGCGTATCATCAACTACGCCGGACTCGTGCGCGGCAAGACCTAGCGTATCGTCAAGCTGGAAATCTCCGGTCAGCCGCAGGACGGCATGATCGCAGATATTGACGCGTTTATCGCCGGACTGCGCTTCGGCAGCGACGAGCTCAGCCTCGTGCGGCTGAACGATGACGCCTTCCAAAGAAAAATGCAGGAGCTGGACGACTATTTTCAAGCACTCAAGCAGGAGATCGGCCGCGTGCGCGCAGTCGGCTCAAATAACACGGACATCATTCCCATCAGCGAAACCTTTTTCGGCATCTGCGACGACGCGACCGGTCTGGCAGAGGCATACTCACAGCGCAAGGCAACCTCGCTTTCCGCTCTGGAGAAGTACATCACCGCGGATATCGTTGTGCTCATGCTGCTGATCGGCTACCAGCTGTTTCAGGCGCTGCACACGGCTGCGATGAACCGCGCTCTGCAGCATAAGGTCTATCTGGATGCCGCAACCGGCCTGCCCAACAAGAACAAGTGCGAGGAGCTGCTCGACGATCCGACGCCGCCTGCGCCAGAAACCGGCGTGTGCAGCTTTGACCTGAATAATCTGCGCCGCATCAACAACAGCATGGGCCATGAGGCCGGTGACGCATACATCCGGCGATTTGCGGTCGCGCTGCGTGCGGCCATGCCCGAGGAGCATTTTGTCGGCCGTACAGGCGGCGATGAGTTCCTCGCGATAACGCACGGACCGGATGCCGATGCGCTGCAGAAATTGCTTGCCCATGTCCGTAAACAGCTTGCCGAGGAGCCCCGACAGCATCCGGATACGCCGCTCAGCTATGCGGTCGGCTTCGCGCTTGCATCGGAGAATCCGGACAGCAATATGCGCGATCTGTTTGACCTTGCGGACAAAAACATGTACATCAACAAAAACCACGTCAAGCGCGAGGAAGCCGCCGCCGAAAAGCGGCTGGATTTTCAGCTGCTGAAGCAGGTCAACCGCCTGCACCGCAGCTTTTCCGACTGTCTGTACTGCGATGCGCGTCTGGACACCTACCGCACCATCCGCGCGTGCGAGAGCTTTTTTCTGGCATCGGACGGCAGCTACACCGGCGCCGTCGAGCAGATTGCCGAGGAACAGGCTGCTAAAAGCGAGCGCAGCCGCGTCCGTTCTGCGCTACAGCTTGACGTACTGCAGCGCAGCCTGCACAGCGCAGAGGATACCCTCGAACTGCAGTACAACGCAGCCGATGAAAGCCGCTACAGCTGTTTGACCGTTCTTCCGATTGACTGGGACAAAAACGGCAGGCTGCATCATTTTATCCTCGCGTTCGAGACCATTCGGCTGAACGCCGACCAAGCCATCGACCCGAAGGAGCAGCTGACACTGTACTACGAGCAGCTAAAGCAGTCTATCCTTGAGAACGACAGCTATGTGGACGCGCTGCTCGATATGGCGGGCACAATCTACACGGTAAACCTCACGCGCGACACCCTCGAGCGCAACATTTCACCTGCGGGCAAGAGTGATTCGGACCGGGCGCTGTTCCTCGACTACCCGCTTCCCTGCTCCTACCGCGACTACTGCGACGAGTACCGCAAGCGCGTCACACCGGCAACACTCGGCAGCTACCGCACGGCAGATACCAGTGCTCGTCTGCTCAAGCGCTTTGCCGCCGGTGAAAAACACATCACGGTGGAGTACTGCGTGCAGGAGGATGACGGCGCTATCCGCTGGGTACAGAAAACCGTGCTGATGACGCAGACCACCGTGTTTGATCCGGAAATCAATGCCGAAATGCCGATGGTCACGGCGATTATCCTGCTGCAGGATACCTCGCAGATGCACGCCCGCGACGAGCAAGAGAACGCCCGTCTGCAGACCGCCTTCGATGAAATGCGTATTGCGAACCGCACCAAAACCGAATTTCTCTCGCGCATGAGTCACGATATCCGCACACCGCTCAACGGCATTATCGGTCTGCTGCAGGTGGACGAAACCCACTTTGATGACAAGGCGCTGCTGCTGGAAAATCACAAAAAAATGCAGATTTCCGCCAATCACTTGCTGTCGCTCATCAACGATGTGCTGCAGATGAGCAAGCTGGAGGAGGGCACGACCGTCCTCGCGCACGAGCGCATCAGTCTGGTGGAGCTGACCCGCGATATCATTACCATTATCATCGGCCGCGCCGAAGAAGCCGGCATTGAGTGGGAGTACGAAAAGGACAAATCCATCATTCCGTACCCGTATATTTACGGCAGTCCGCTGCATCTGCGGCAGATTTTCCTCAATATCTACAGCAACTGCATCAAATACAACCGTCCCGGCGGTAAAATCACCACCCATACGGACTCGCTCGGTGAACAGGACGGCAAATGCACCTATCGCTGGACGATTTCGGATACGGGCATCGGCATGAGTCCGGACTTTGTTGACCATATTTTTGAACCGTTCACGCAGGAAAAGCAGGACGCGCGCAGCTATTATCACGGCACCGGTCTCGGCATGACCATCACCAAGGAGCTTGTTGACCGGATGGGTGGCTCGATTGCGGTCACGAGTCAGCTTGGTGTCGGCTCCACCTTTGTAATCACTTTGCCGTTTGAAATTGCACCGTCTCCCGAGCAGACACCGGACGCACATGCCGCGCCGGATATCAGCATTGCAGGATGCAGGCTGCTGCTCGTCGAGGACAATGCGCTCAACGCCGAAATCGCACAGATCCTGCTGACCGACGAAGGAGCGACCGTAACCGTCGTCACGGATGGCAAACAGGCTGTGGAGATCGTGCAGAACAATCCACCGGACACCTTCGACGCGGTTCTCATGGATGTGATGATGCCTGTGATGAACGGCATTGACGCTGCGAAGACCATTCGCTCGCTCAACCGACCGGACGCGAAAACGCTGCCCATCATCGCCATGACCGCAAACGCCTTTTACGAGGATGCACAGAAGTGCCTCGCTGCAGGCATGAATGCCCATCTGGCAAAGCCGCTGCAGATGGAGAAGGTCAAGCAGACGATCGCCGAATGGGTGAAAAATAACCGAACTGCAAAAAAGGACGCGTAAAGCGTCCTTTTTCATTCTACAGATAACGCATCCTCGCTGATT